>Ga0187864_10000536_pt1 | contig 41369 bp, 37 predicted proteins | sample June2016WEW_11_4_FD_132985 | JGI IMG/M metagenome (GOLD analysis project Ga0187864, IMG submission 132985) | Peatland microbial communities from SPRUCE experiment site at the Marcell Experimental Forest, Minnesota, USA - June2016WEW_11_40 | ecosystem: Environmental > Terrestrial > Soil >...
AGGCTTTTCACAGCCTGCTTCCCCTCACTCGCTCTCTCCCCAGTAGGGGCGAGAAGATAAGGAAAGAAGCCATTTTTCACGCAGGGTGTTGAGTTGAAATTTAGTACCCTTGGTAATTTTCAGAGTTTATCAACACCCTGCTAGCGGAACGCGGTCAAAGGCGAGTGGAAGAACCGACGTCAGGGCTGGATCACAGCGGGCTCGATACCAGATCGATCCCGACTGATTCAAACTTATATAGTTTGTGATGCAAAAGCCACGAAAAGGCTGGTGCGGTTAGTGCCGTAGAGCACGAAGGCGGTCACAAAACCGAATCCGTCTATCGCAGGTATGCGATGGTGGATGAATCGATGCTGCGCGATGCGGCTCAGAAACTTACGGCGCGCTGCACGGGAGCGACGCCGCGCAGTTAGCGCACCGCTCGTATTTATGGCACAAAAGAGGCACAACTGTACCGATACGACGTTCTCTCCGTAGGAGCATCGATGGACTTTGAATATACACGCGAGCAGGAAGCCTTCCGTGAAGTTGTGCGCACGTGGCTCGCGCAGAACCTGCCGCCCGATCTCTGCATCGACGATCCGATGGACGAGCGCATCGCGCCCAATCGCGAGGTCTTCGAGAAGCGCCGGGCATGGCAGCGCAAGCTCGCCGCCACCGGATGGGTCGGGCTGTCGTGGCCGAAAGAATACGGCGGCCGTGAGGCTCATCTGATGGAGCAGATCATCTTCGACGAGGAGTACTTTAAGGCGCGCGCTCCCGTTTTGCCGGGCTACTCCGGCGTCGGCCTGTTCGGTCCCACTCTGATGCAATGGGGCACGCCCGAGCAGAAGAGCAAATATCTGCCGCGTATCCTGCCCGCCGACGATATCTGGTGCCAGGGCTACTCCGAGCCCGGCGCCGGCTCCGACCTCGCCGGCCTCCAGACCCGCGCCGCACTCAAGGGGGACTACTTCGTCATCAACGGCCAGAAGGTCTGGACCTCGGGCGCGCAATACGCCGACCGGATGTTCCTGCTCGCGCGGACCGATCCCGACGCGCCCAAGCACAAGGGCATCAGCTATCTCATCATCGACGACATGAAGAGCGCGGGCGTCGAGGTGCGGCCGCTGGTGGTAATGAACGGGCATCATCATTTCAATGAAGTTTTCTTCGACAACGTGCAGATTCCCAAGGAGAACATCGTCGGTCCGCTGAACGAAGGCTGGAAGGTGACGATGACCACGCTCGCCTTCGAGCGCGGCATGGCGGGCGGCGGAGGCCATTCGGCGCAGGTCCGGCGGCTGGCGGAATTGGCGCACACGATCAAGATCGACGGCCGTCCGGCGTGGGATCAGGAATGGGTGCGGCAGGAACTCGCGCAATTCGTCATCGAATGCGAGGCGGTCAAGTACACGCGGCTGCGATCGCTGACGCGGCAACTCAAGGGCTTGCAGCCCGGCCCCGAGGGATCCACGCTGAAGCTCGTCGGTTCCGAGTTGGGCGTGCGCATCGCGCGCTTCGTCAGCGAGTTGTTGGGCAGCTATGCGATCCTCGGGGAGGCGACCGAACTGGTGCCTGACGCGCCGCGCTGGCAGAACCGATTACTCAGTTCGCGCCAATACACTATTGCGGGCGGCACCAGTGAGATTCAGCGCAATATCCTCGGCGAGCGTCAACTGGGCCTGCCCAAGGGTTAACAGCGCTCGCCCTCCGATCTCTGCGATCAGGGGCGACGGAATCCGTCTTCGCGGCGGGCGGCTGAAATAGTCACTTCAGGCGCCCGTCGCTCTCTCAGCCGGGCTACTCGCGCCAGCCGCTATCGCCCTTACCTTGCTCCCCGCAAATTCCGTTACGCATCGCTCAAGTTCAAGCAGGAGGAGGGGAGTCGGAGGGTATCATTCGTGCTCAATCACAAACGTCATGCTGGTGCGGATCGTGCGGATGGTGTCGCGGTCGCGGATTGCGCGCAGGCCCGCGCGGTCGCCGTCGAGAGAGCTTTCCATCAGTTCGCGGATGCGCGCGGCGGCGACCGGCGGCGTATGGCTGAAGCCGATCCACTCGTCGAGCGTGGTCCGTGCGTCGCGCGCAATCTTCATCACGGTGCGGAAACCATGCGCGGCGAACATGGATTCGAATTCGGAGGAGGCGAGCGTCCGGGCGTGCGTGGGATCGGCAAGCCGTTCGAGTTCGTTGTGCAGTGCGGCCTTCGCCTCGTCCTCGGATGCGGTCATGTCAGCGATGATCATCCATCCGCCCGGTGCGATGGCGCGCGCCATCTCGGCAAACACGCGCGTGGGATTGACGAAGTGATGGAACGAGAAGCGACAGGCGGCGCCGGTGAACTGAGCGTCGCGAAACGGCATTCGCTCGGGCTCGCCGAGGGCGAATTCCACGTTGGAGAGGCCGCGTTCACGGGCTCGTGCGCGCGCCTGCGCCAGCACCGGCGCCATGATGTCGAGGCCAACGGTACTGCCGCAGCGCTCGGCGAAGGCCTGCGTGAGCGCACCGGTGCCGCAGGCGACGTCGAGGACCCGGTCGTCGCGGCCGGCGCCGGCGGTTGAGACCAAAAAAGCGATGAATTTGAGTTCGCCGGCGCCCACGACCCCGTCGTAGGCCTGGACACGGCGCCGGAATTGCCGATCCAATTTCGCAAGGCGTTGGAGGTCGTTCATCGAGGATCACGAGGCATGCTTCGCCCGCTCCAGCAGAAAGAGGGTAATCGCGACCGAGGCGCTCGCACTAATCGCTCCCACGACCTGCAGATAAAGGACGTAGTGCGGCGAACCGATCAGCCAGGTCACAAAAGAGTGACGAACTTTCGCGGCTTCGCTCTTGCGAATCGCGAGTGCCTGCAACCACTCGGGCCACATCAGGCATACGGTTCCGATGATCGCGTAAATGAGAGCGATCGCCGCGAGCACAAGCGTGTTTTTCACCATTGAGGCGGTGCCCAGGTGCCTTCTGCGTGATCGATTGCGGCACTGAGACCGCTCGCCACGATTGTAACGTCCGCGCCATTTTAGCGCATCGTGGCGCTAAAGTTAGACCGATTAGCCCAAAGCGCGCAAGGTGAGATCGCGCGCCTGCGATCGGTAGGGCTCGGGCAGGACCACTTCGCGCCCGTCGGTCCAATTATTTTCGAGGCGATAGAACTCGCGCACCGGCTCGAAAAAGATGTGCACGACGACATCGACGTAATCGAGGACGATCCAATGGCCGTGGTGGAAGCCCTCGATCGCAATTGGATGCTCGTCCTCGCGATCCATCCGTTCGCCGATGCCGCGCGCGATGGCTTGAACCTGGACGTCGGAACGGCCGGTCGCAATCAGGAAATAGTCGGCGATCGAATGCAGATGATCGACTTCGAGGACGACCAGGTCGTAGGCCTTCTTTTCCAGCGCAGCCTCAGCGGCGGCGAGGGCTTTTTTCAGCGAATCCATTACCGGTCAGGCGGCAGGAAGGCGCCGGCGGCGCGTCCGCGCGTGGGCGTTCGACGGAAATTAAAGCGAAGTGTATAAGGCATGCCGTTGGATATAGTCGGCGACGTCATCGGGTACGAGATAGCGCACGGATGCGCGCGCGGCGAGTTTTTGCCGGATGAGGGTGGCGGAAATCGGCAGGTAGGTAGTGGCGATGAAAGACAGCGTATGGCCGCTTGAATGCATGTAGTGATCTTGCATCGGAGTATAGCCAAAGTGACCGATTGGAGCAAGGGAAAGCGCTGCCGGCGGCTCGCCTTCCTCGGCGTGCCGGGTATGTACCGCCAGGTTGCAGAGCCGCACCAGTTCATCCGCTTCCCTCCAGGTGGCCAGCTCGGCGAACTGGTCGGCACCCATGATCAGGTGGAGGTCGGGCTGCCCTCGCATGGTGGACAAAAAGTAGCGAATTGTATCGATAGTGTAGGAGGGGCCGGAGCGGCGGATTTCGGCTTCCGAGACCATGAAGTGGCGATTGCCGCGGGTCGCGATACGCACCATCTGCAAGCGATGATCGGCCGGAGCGAGCCCCCCGTGCGGCTTGTGCGGGGGGGCGGCGGCCGGGATGAAATAGACCAGGTCGAGCGCCAGTGCCTCGCGATCCTCCTCGGCAGCGCGCAGGTGTCCCAGGTGGATGGGATTGAAGCTGCCGCCGAACAGGCCTACGCGCATGGCGGTATTGCCCCGGTACGTCCTGCTTCAGCCTGCGCCATGTCGCCTCACTTCCGGACGATTCCTCATTTCCGGATTTGGCCGTCGCCCAGAATGACGTACTTGTAAGTGGTCAGTTCCTTGAGGCCCATCGGGCCGCGGGCGTGCAGGCGATTGGTCGAGATGCCGGTTTCGGCGCCGAAGCCGAACTCGAAGCCGTCGGTGAAGCGGGTCGAGGCGTTGACGTAAACCGTGGCAGAATCGACCTCGCGCTCGAAGCGCGCTGCGGCGGCCTCGTCTTGGGTAACGATCGCGTCTGCAAGGCCCGAGCCGTGCTGCCCGATAAACTCGATCGCCTGCTCGAGCGAATCCACCACCTTGATCGCTAAAATGAGGTCGAGGTACTCGGTGTCCCAGTCGTCGGCGGTGGCCGCGCGGGCGTCGGGAATGATGGCGCAGGTGCGATCGTCGCCGCGCAACTCCACGCCGGCGTCGCGCATCCGCTGGGCGATTCGCGGCAGGAACTTCGCCGCGATTTCGGCGTGCACCAGCATCGTTTCCATCGCGTTGCAGACCGACGGGCGGCTGCATTTGGCGTTGAAGCAAATCTCTTCGGCCATCAGCAGATCGGCGGCGCGATCGACGTAGGTGTGACAGATGCCGTCAAAATGCGGCAGGATCGGCACGGCGGATCCGGCCAGCGCATCCTTGAGCGCCTTGCCGCCGCGCGGGATGATCAGGTCGATCGCCTCGGGATGGCGCTTGAGTATCTGAATCGCGTCGCGATCGGGATTGCCGATGAACATCACGGAATTCGGCTCGAGGTCGGATTTGGTAAGCGACTCTGCGATCAGTCGGGCGAGCAAAGCGTTGGTCGAAAGCGCCTCGCGACCGCCGCGCAGGACGACTGCGTTGCCGGCCTTGAAGCCGAGCACGGCCGCATCGACGGTGACGTTGGGCCGCGATTCGTAAATGACTGCAACGACCCCGAGCGGCACGCGCACTTGGCGGATGTCGAGACCGTTGGGCCGCCGCCAGTGCGCGATAGTCTCGCCGACCGGGTCGGGCAGTGCGGCGACTGCTTCGACGCCGCGGGCAATCGCGGCGATGCGATCGGGCGTGAGCGTCAGGCGCTCGACGAAGGCCGGTGCGGTACCGCCCGCACGAGCGCGATCGACGTCCTTGCGATTCACGTCAAGGATCTGGCCGGTCGATGCGCGCAAGGCGTCGGCGAGAGCAGCGAGCGCGCGATTTTTGCGATCGGCGCCTGTCAGTGCGAGCCGGCGTGCGGCAACGCGCGCGAGCGCCAGGCCCGCCAGTATTTCGGCTTCGAGACTCATGCGAGGTCTTCGATCAGGACGAAGTTGTCGCGATGGATGATTTCGTCAGCAACTTTGTAGCCGAGCACGCGCGGAATCTCCTGCGACTTCATGCCTTTGACTTTTAGCACATCGGCGGCCGGGTAATTGACCAATCCGCGTCCGAACTCGACGCCCGCCGCATCGAGCAGGCTCACGCAATCGCCGCTGGCGAACTCGCCGCGCACGTCGCGGATACCCGAGGCGAGCAGGCTGCGGCCCTTGGTGCGCAAGGCCTCGGCGGCACCGCGATCGAGCGCGAGTGCGCCGGTCGGGCGCAGCGCAAATGCGATCCAGTGTTTGCGGCCGGGCAGGCGCCGGCGCGCGGGCAGCACCAGGGTGCCGATATCGCGCACGGGATCGAGCGCCGCGATCAGCGTGTCGGACTCGCGTCCGGCTGCGATAATGACGCAGATGCCCGCGCGTGCCGCTTGCCGTGCCGCCTTGAGCTTCGTCGCCATGCCACCAGTGCCAAGCGGTCCCGCGCTTTCAGCGACGAGCCCGCGCATCCCGGCTTCGGGATCGGTGATCAACGGAATCAGCCGCGCGTCAGGCCGCGTGCGCGGGTCTCCGGTGAGCACTCCCGGCACGTCGCTCAGGATGATCAGGAGGCCCGCCTGCACCATGCCGGCGACCAGCGAGGAGAGCACGTCGTTGTCGCCCATGCGGATTTCTTCGACGGCGACGGTATCATTCTCATTGACGATTGGAATCACGCCGGCGGCGAACAGCGACTCGATCGTGCGCACCGCGTTAAGGCGGCGTTTGCGTTCGGCCAGGTCCTGATGCGTCAGCAGAATTTGCGCGACGGTGCGGCTATGCGCGTCGAAGGCCTTGGCCCATTGGCGCATCAGCTCGATCTGGCCGGTGGCGGCAGCCGCCTGGCGCTCCGCGATGGTCGAGGCACGCCGGCCGAGCCGCGCGCGGCCCGCGGCGATCGCGCCCGAGGTGACCAGCACGACCTCGCGTCCGTCGCGTATAATCATGTCGATTTGCCGCGCCAGATTGGCAATCACGTCGGTGCGCAGGCCGTTGGGATCGGAGAGCACGGCGCTCCCGACCTTGACCACCACCCGGCGCAGCGGCGCGATAATCGCTTCCTTATAGTTCACTTGGGGCATCGGCCGCTTTCGCCCGAGCTTCCATCGCAATATGCAACTTCGCCACGATCGCCGCGAGCAGCGGATCGAGCCCGATGCTCTGTTCCGCAGAAATCACGATCACCTCGAGCCCGGTGTGCGCGGCGAGTGCGTGCGCGATCTGTTGCGCCTCTTCGGCGGTGACGAGGTCGGCCTTGTTGAGCGCGATCACGGAGGGACGCTCGATCATCGTGTCGTCGAAAGCGGCGACCTCGCGGCGCACAGTGTCGAAATCACCCTCGGGAGCGGCGCTGACGTCGAGCACGTAAACCAGCACGCGAGTGCGTTTGAGATGACGCAAAAATTTGATGCCGAGGCCGTGGCCGAGATGCGCGCCTTCGATCAGGCCCGGGATATCGGCGATCGTGAACGACTCCTCATCGGAGATCTGGACGTGGCCGAGATTCGGCGTGAGGGTCGTGAAAGGGTAGGGCGCGATTTTCGGCCGTGCCGCGCTGAGCGCCGCGAGCAGGGTTGATTTACCCGCGTTGGGCAGGCCCACGAGACCGACTTCCGCAACTAACCGCAGCTCGATCTTGACCCATCGCTGTTCGCCCGCAGTGCCCGGCGTCGCGATGCGCGGAGCGCGGCGCGTCGAGGAGATGAAATGCATGTTGCCGAGGCCGCCCTTGCCGGCCTGCGCGATAATCGCGCGCTTGCCCGGAATCACGAGGTCGGCGAGCAGGGCGCCCGTCGCTTCATCGAAAACCATCGTACCGGGCGGCACGCGCACCACGAGGTCCTCGCCCTGATGGCCATACTGCTGCTTGCCGCGACCGCCCTCGCCGTCGCGCGCGACCAGGCGCGGCTGGTATTTGAAGTCGAGCAGCGTTGACATGCCTTCGTTGACTTCAAAGATGACGCTGCCGCCGCGGCCGCCGTCGCCGCCCGCCGGGCCGCCGAAGGGCCGGTATTTTTCGCGCAGGAACGCAATCGCGCCGTCGCCGCCCTTGCCGGCCTGAACATAGACTCTGGCTTCGTCGATAAAGCGCATAACTGACGGAAATTATAGCAGGTGGAACGAGGCGAGCCTGCGCGCCGGGCTAGAGAGTCTGCGCGGTGCGTTCAGGTTGCACCCGCCCCGCAGCCTCGTTTCTTTTGAACGCGCGCTCTGCTGGTTGTTACAGGCACAACTCCGCGACGGTTCGCAGTGCCTCGACCTGCCCGCTCGCGACGATCATCGTCCCGATCGGCGACGCCTTCCATTGCGCGAGTTGATCCTTGATTCGCTCGCGTGGGCCGATCAGCGCGACCGCGTCAACGAGTTTGTCGGGCACCGCCGCGGCGGCCTCTTCCTTGCGCCCGCTCAAGTAAAGGTCCTGGAGTTGCGTAGCGAGCTCCTCGTAGCCGAAATTGCGCACGTAGCTGTTGTAGAAATTGCGATTGCGCGCGCCCATCCCGCCGATATAGAGCGCCAGGCTCGCTTTCACCGGCGCGCGGCACTGGTCGAGGTCCTTGCCCATGTGCACGGGCACATACGGCGCGAGGTCGAAGCTCGCGATACTCTTGCCGCCGCCCGCCTTCTTGAAGCCGGCATCCAGATGCGGCTGATAGAGCTGCCCATACCACGCCGGACTCATCCACACCGGGATCACGCCGTCGGCGAGTTCCGCCGCCAGTTCGATCCCCTTGGGGCTGATCGACGCCGTGTAGATTTTCATGTCGGCGCGCCCGTGCAGGATACTGCGCAGGGGCTTGCCCAGCCCCGACGCGCCCGGACCGCGATACGGTATCTGATATTCCTGCCCGTCGAACTGCAGCGGCTGCTCGCGCTTGAGAATCATGCGTATGATCTCGATGTATTCGCGGTAGCGCTGCAGGGGCTTGCCGTAAGGCATCCCGTGCCAGCCCTCGACCACCTGCGGATTCGACGGTCCGAGCCCGATGATGAAGCGGCCTTCGGAAAGCCCGTCGAGCGTCATCGCGGTCATCGCGGCCATCGCGGGGGTCCGCGCATGCATCTGCATGATGCCGGCGCCGAGCTTGATCTTCGAGGTGCGCGCGCCCACCCACGCGAGAAATGTGATTACGTCCGAACCGTAGGCCTCGCCGGACCAGACCGAGTCGTAGCCCAGCCGTTCGGCCTCGAGTATCAGTTCCATGGTATGGGCCATACGCGGCCTGGAGTAGCCGGTGTTGAGTCCGAGTCTCATCGCGAATCCTCCCTGGCCGCGAGTATAGCGCCGCCACAAGAAAAAGCCCCACGGTCTCCCGCAGGGCCTGTTTCACCGATTGACGTTCGCGTTGCTCGGTTGGTTGGCCAAGTCGCGCGGGAATGGAAACCGCGAACCATTCGAGGGACCTTACCGATTGACGTTCGCGTTGCTTGGCTAGTTGGTCACGCGGGAATGGAAACAGCGAACCATTCGAGGGACCTTCGCGGACCTCGGCGGCGCTACGCGGAGGGTTGCTCGCTCGATGCTTGCTCGACCGGCTGCGCAGCGGGTTTGTTCACTGGATCGACGCTCACCTGCCGCTTGTCGCCGCGATAGGATTCGTACTTCACGATTCCGTCGATCAGAGCGAAGACCGTAAAATCGCGGCCCAAACCGACGTTGCGTCCCGGATGTATCTTCGTGCCTACCTGGCGCACGAGAATATTGCCGGCGCGTACGGTCTGTCCGGCGTAAATCTTGATCCCGTAATGCTGTCCCGGGCTGTCACGCCCGTTGCGCGTCGAGCCTTGTCCTTTTTTATGCGCCACGAGTCACTCCATCAATTAGCGCTGGCCGCAGCGTCCGGCGTCGCGGCTCCGCGGCTGATCTCTTCGATGCGCAGGACGGTGAGTTCCTGGCGATGTCCGCGCTTGCGCCGGTAGTTCTTGCGCCGCTTCTTCTTGAACACCAGCACCTTTGTGCCGCGCGGCTGCTGTACGATCTTAGCGCGCACCGAGGCGTTTGCGACCGTCGGCGTGCCGAGCGCGTTGGTCTCGCCGTCGCTAATCGCCAGCACCTGGTCCAGCGCAACTTCCGCACCGACGTCGCCCGCGATCCGTTCGACCACGATTTGGTCACCGGGGCCGACGCGGTACTGCTTCCCGCCTGTCTTTACTATTGCAAACATTATAAAGTCCGAACCCTTTTAAGTATTGGACGGCTCGCCCGCTGTCAATCCGGTGCCAGGTGATCCACTCGACCCTGATTGGCCCCGCCCTGCCAGAGATACCTATTTTAGTTTCGCCGGGCGGCTTGGTGAATTCATCCTCGGCATGGCAAAATCAATTGGTCCGTCGCGATCGATTTTCGCCTGAGGAGTTTTCGTGGAACCCGTAGATCTATCATATAGCGGCAGTTTTTCGGCTGGATTTCCGCACGACTTCTTTAGCTGGCTGCGTGAGAACGAGCCGGTCTGGTGGCATGAACCGACCAAACATACGCCCAACGGTATCGGCTTTTGGGTGGTGAGCCGTCACGAAGACGTCGTAGCGATTTTCAAGGACGCCGAGACCTATTCCTCGGAACTCGGCGGAACGCAGATCTACGACGGCAAGGGCATGGGCTACCAGTTGAATCAGACCGACGACCCTAAGCATCGGCGCCTGCGGGCGTTGGTCAACAAGGGTTTCACCCCGCGGATGATCGGACGAATGGAGGACGATTTGCGGGCGCGCGCCAAGCGCATCCTGGATGAGGTCCCGTCAGGCGAGACCTTCAACTTCGTGCCCACGGTGGCCCGCGAGCTCCCGCTCCAGGCAATTTGCAGCGTGCTCGGAGTGCCGCAGGAAGATCGCGCGGAGCTGGGTGACATCGTCGATCTCGCGATCGGCGCCGGCGGCGGCGCCACGATGTCACCCGAACACTTGAAGCGGCTCAGTGCCTATGCGGACGCGCTGGTCGAGCGCAAGCGGCACGATCCGGCCGACGATATTCTGTCGATCATCGTGCACGCACAACTCGATGACGGCTCGCCGCAGCTAAACAACATGGAGTTGCGGGCGTTCTTCAACCTGCTGTTCCCGGCTGGAGCGGAGACCACCCGCAGCGCGATCGCGGGCGGGATGCTGGCGCTAATCAAAGACCCGGTCGAGCTCGAGCGGCTGCGGGGAAATCCGGACCTGATGAAGACTGCCGTGGAAGAGATTGTGCGATGGACCTCGCCGTCGGTTTACAAGCGGCGCACCACCACCCGCGAGGTCGAGCTGCGCGGACGTGTGATTCGGCAAGGGCAGAAGGTAACGGTCTGGGAAATGTCAGCCAATCGCGATCGCGACGTATTCGAGGATCCGTTTCACTTCGACGTTGGACGCGATCCGAATTTTCACGTCGGCTTCGGGCTGGGCGCTCACTTCTGCCTCGGCGCGAACCTGGCACGCCTGGAGATGCGTGTGATGTTCGAGGAGATCCTCAGCCGCTTCGACGGCTTTGAGGTAACGGGACCCCTGGCGTGGACCAACAACAACCGCCTGCTGGGCCTGACGCATCTCCCGATCCGGGCGTTTCCCAAGTAATGAGGGAGATCACCCGGAACAACAGCGTCGGCGCTAACTGGGAATGGGTACGAATCTGCTATGCGGGCTCGTGCAAACAGCAGTCGCTTTCGAATCGGACTATTTCTTTTCGTTGCGATCGCACTGGTCGGAAGTGAAATTGGGGAAGTGCTAAGCCAGTCCGCGCCAGAGAAGCGCGGAGCCTCAGCGCAGGGTCAAACAAGGGGAGCGCTGAAAGGTCCCTGGCAGCAATTGCCAGACGCCACCTTTCCGCATAGCGGAAAAAATAAGCTCGCATCGCCAAATTCCCGCTATGTACTCGAGAACCTGGATGGCCCCCCACCCGCTCGCGGTGACCGCGTTATCCGAGACTGGCACACGATTTATCTGATCGACACGAAACGACATACTCGTGAGTTAATCTATCGCTACGGCAGATGGGTGAACGTTTTGTGGTCTCCGTCGTCAGAAGCGCTGGTAGTGAATGATATTTACGCCAGCGACGACTCCAGAAGCATGCTGTTCGTGCTCACTCCCGAGGTGCACCTAACAAACCTGGGCGAATTGCTGCTCGGTGCTAGGATTCCCGCAAAGGAGCGTGAACTCATGCAGGACGGCTATCCAGTCTTCAAATTTGTGACGAGATGGCTAGATTCTGAGTCACTTCTGTTTAAGGTGTCTGGTTACGCTGAGGTCGACGAGAAGGGCTTTAAGGATCCGTTCACATTCGTTTACTTGTATCGACTCGAAGGCTCGCTCGTGCCCGCCTCGAATATGGACTTAGACGCAACCGCCAAATGAAAGAACGAAGCGGGTACCCGCTTCGTTCTTTCTCAAAACACGCGTGCTTGCGCGCGCACGGAGGGTCTCCTCGACAATCTCCCTGAGAGACCTATCGTCAATTATCACTGTGGGAAGTGTGAAACCTTTCAAAGGTTTCACGATCTTCTTCTTCCCCGATCAGTCGATGCCGAGCTTTTCGCGGGCTTCGGGCGCGATCATTTGCGGATTCCACGGCGGCTCCCACACCAGATCGACGTTCGCCTCTGACACTCCCGCGATCGTCATCAGCTTGCTCTTGGCGTCGAATGCGATCGACGCGCCCATCCCGCAGCCCTGCGCCGTCAACGTCATCTTGACCTCAACCTTGCTGGTGCCGTCGGATTGCGGCGTCACCTCCATCCCATACACCAGCCCGAGGTCCACGATATTCACCGGAATTTCAGGGTCGTAGCAGGTCTTGAGCTGCTCCCATACCATCGATTCGAGGTCGCCGCCGGTAGCCGCGGTGGCCTCCGCCTCGGCCGCCGTTTTGCCGATCGCGTCCGCATCCTTGCCCGCGATGCGATACAGGCCGTTATAGGCCGGCACCTGCAGGGTGAAGGTTCCACCGAGCGACTGCGTGATGAAGACCTCGATGCCTTTTTCGAGCGTTATCGTCGTGCCGGCCGGGATCTGGACGGCTTCGCATTCGCGTAGGAGTTCGACTCGTTCCATGATTGGGTTCCTCGTTCGTCTTCGCTCAATTGTAAGTCGTGCGGGACACCCGCGCCAGCCGCGATATTGTGACTAAGCGAAGATTCCCTTTTCGTTCAATGACTAATGAGGTTGCCTATTCGCCTCGGTTGGGGTTGGTAACGTTACGCGATCGGTCAGCGCGCTGACCGGGTGTTGCGGCTAACCCAGCGATTAAGTATATGCTTCACGAATCTGCTGGGGCGACCGTAGCTCGTCGAGAGTCGTTTGACTCGATCGGGCCGACTGTTTCGTCCGTCTTAGTGAATCGTGAAAATCCGCGGCCCGAACGTCGTCAATCGCCGCGCAACAGAATCGTGATAATGGAAGGAGACCAATGAAATTCAGATTCCTTATGAGTGCGAGCTCGCGAGCGCGTTTTGCGTCACGCCCACTTGGGCAGCTTGGGACGGATCGGCGCAACAGCCGGTGGCAGTTCCGGAGGCAACGCCTAAACCCTCGGCCTACAGCGTCACCCTGACCATCGAGGAGAAGACCACTACCTTCAGTTGCCCCGCCGGTGCGGGCACCGGAGGGGCCTGCACCGATGGGAAGGGCTTGGCCGATCACTGTCCATCTGGTGACTGCGAGTGTTGCGAATACACGGGGAGTGCCATTGGCACTGCGGGCGCGGGCCCTGCGACGATCTGGGAGACCGTCGATGTAGGCGGCCAGGAGGAGGAATTTGGTGACACTTACTGCGTACCTGCATACGGCGACATAGAGATCACCGGTTCAATCGACCACGAGAGTATTGCATTCATAGGCGATGACTGCTCCAGCACGTTCACCCCGCAGGGCTTTCTCAATGGCGGGTGCATCCTCGCGGATTCCAGTATTTTTACAGCTGGAGGAGCAGTTGCCCAGTGCGGCGGATTTTACAGTGACAGTGCGAAGACAAAGTTCAAGCTTGTTGGAAAAGGTTTGAAGTAGGCTGTTTCGGCTGCACGCTGCTGAGCGGCAGCCGTTGACGAAAAAAACTTAGGGGCCGCCCGAGGTGGCTGGGGCGGTCCCTGAGACGGTCCCTGACAAGTTGCCGCCCTCGTCAACTGCAACCTGGCCCAAAATGAATATCAATTTTGCCGTTCCCGCGATCGTCACGATATGCGTAAAGCCGCGCGGTGCGAACAACGCATCCGGATTGATCTAAGGCTCTGAGCGCACTTTGTAGACTCGTTAGATAGGCTCGTTTGCTCGCCTGGTGGGCCATCTGTTAAAGCGAAGACAAGTCGAAAATGCGATCCCGTGAAGGCGGTTGAGCATTGCGCGATAGCTGAGGGATCGCGCTGGCAGAGGAAGAAAGATGAGCGGTGGTGCGGCAGGTGGGGAAATTGACGGGAGCGTGCGCGATGAAGGTCTGCACGCCGATCAGGTCGAGGCGGTAATCGACGAAGCGCCGACCGCGGACGACGATGCGCCCGCGCTGGTGATGCCGACGGCGTCGGCCTTCGACCGGATGCCGCGGGCGAGTGCGAAGGAAAAGCTCCACGCCTTTCTCGAAGCGCGGCCAGCCGGTGCCGACGCTGCCGAGTTGGTGGGTTTGCTGTTCAAGGGCGCCGGTTCCGATCCTGAACTGGGCGCGCGCCTGATTCACGGTCTGATCGGCGGCGATCCGAACTTTGTCCTGGATGAAGGCGCCGGGATGTGGTCGCTGCGCCAAAGCGTTGCGCTGCGTATCCCGCTCGCTGAGGCGCGCTTCGTCGTGGTCGATCTGGAAACCACCGGTGGGCGTGCCGCACCTGGATCGATTATCGAGATTGGCGCGTGCCGGATGGAAGGCCAGCGTATCACGGCGAAGTTCGAAACGCTGGTGCGCCCGCGGATGGCGATTCCACGTTTCATCACGGGACTGACCTCGATTACCAACGAGATGGTGCGCGACGCGCCGCCGATCGAGCAGGCGCTGCCGGCGTTTCGCGATTTCCTCGGTGACGCAGTGATGGTCGCGCATAACGCGCAGTTCGATCATTCATTTCTCGACTTCGAGTTTCGCCGGCTGTTTGGAATCGGGGTACGCAATCCCGTGCTCTGCACGCTGCGCCTTTCGCGCCGCCTGCTGCCGTCGCTCAAGCGCCGGCGGCTCGACGCGCTGGCGGAACATTTCGGGCTTTCGACGGCAGGACGCCATCGCGGACTGGGCGACGCGCGCATGGCGGCTGAGCTGCTTTCGATCTTCATCGAGATGGCGGCGAAGATGGGACTCAACCGGCTCGACCGGCTGATCGACTGGAATCATCGGGGAACGGCGGGCCGGCGGCTCCAACGGCACGTGCCGCCCGAGGTGATCGCGGCGCTGCCGCGCACGCCCGGGGTGTACCTGATGCGCAATCAGCGCGGCGACCTGCTCTACGTCGGCAAGGCGGCGCGCCTGCGCGATCGCGTTGCGTCGTACTTCAACGGCGGCGTGGCGCGCAACGCTAAAACGGCGGAGCTGGTCGGCCACGTTCATGCGATCGAAACACGCCCCGCGCTTTCTGCGCTCGACGCCGCATTGCTTGAGGCGCGCATCATTCGCGAGCTCAAGCCGCCGTACAACCGGATGCTCAAATCGGCAGCGCCGGCCTTTTTCGTCAAACTCGATCTTTCCGATCCGTTTCCGCGGCTGCAGATCAGTCAGAAAATCAGCGCGCGCGTGGGCGTGATGCATCTCGGGCCGTTCATCGGACGGCACAATCTCGATCATGCGACTCGCGGGCTCTCGCGGCTGCTCGGACTGCGGACCTGCGGCGGCAAGCTCGCGCCCGACGAGGATTTTTCGCCGTGCATCTATGGACAGATGGGCCACTGCGCGGCGCCGTGCAATCTGACGATCGACGAGGACGCCTACAACGCTCGGGTCGGGCGCGCGGTCGCGTTTCTGCGCGGACGCAGCGGTCCGCTGATGGGCGAATTGGCGCGGGCACATGAACAGGCGGTCGCCGCGATGCGCTTTGAAGAAGCCCGCCGGTACCATCGCGAACTCCAGGCCCTCGCTGCGTTCACTGAGCGCGTCAGCCGGTTGAGCCGCGTCGTCACCGAGAACAATCTCGTCATTGTAATGGCGCCGTCTCCGGCGGGATCGATGATTGCGCCGCGGGCCGACGAATCGGATGCCGGTGCGTCGCAACAAGATTCAGTGGAGGCAGCGCCGCCAGCGCCAGTCGCTTATCCAATTGCCTATGTGATCCTGAGCGGGCGGCTCGCGCTGATTCGTGAGATCGATTCGTATAGCGCGGCGAGCGCAGTCAGCGCGTTCGTCGCCGAGAACTACGATCGGTATCGCATGCGCGCGGTCGCGCGCGGCGAATTGGAGGCGATGACGATTGTCGCGCGCTGGCTGCGCGAACGCGATCCCGCCGACGGGCGCCTGATCTATCTGAACGGCGCCAGCCTGGAGCCCGGCACGATAATCGATACGGCACGAATCGGCGACGCATCGACGCTCGCAGCCGCGCCCGCGAACGCATAGATTAGGCGCTCACTAAACGACCGGAGAATCGGCCATGTACTTCGACCCGCGCGACAAAGTCTATCCGCTCAAGCACGATCCGCTGACCTCGCTGGTCGTGCCGCGTCCAATCGGATGGATTTCGACGATCAGCCGCAGCGGTCTGGTGAACCTCGCGCCGTACAGCTTCTTCAATGCGGTGGCGAGCCGTCCGCCCTTCGTGATGTTCGCGAGCGCCGGACGCAAACATTCGCAGGCCAACGCCGAGGAGAGCGGCGAATTCGTCCACAGCCTGGCGACTTGGGATTTGCGCGAGGAGATGAATATCACGTCTGCCGATGTCGGCCCGGAGGTGAGTGAGCCGGAACTCGCGCGCCTCGAGATGGCGCCGTCGATCGCGGTGAAGCCGCCGCGCGTCAAACACTCGCCGGTCGCGTTCGAATGCAAGTACGTCAAGACGGTGGAGTTGCCGGGGGCTGACGGCAAGCCGAATCCGTACTCGATCGTCATCGGCGAGGTCGTGGGAATTTATATTGCCGATGAGGTGATCGTGGACGGCAAGGTCGATCTGTCAGCCAAGCGGCCGATCGCGCGGCTGGGCGGCCTCGATCAGTACACGTCGGTCGATCATATCTTCAAGATGCGGCGACCCGGCTGAGGGCGGCAGCCTCAGCCGGGTCGCCGCGCGAGCGCCAACTAATCTCGGCGCGAGAGTAGTTGGCGCTCGCGGGGTCCCCCTGGACAATTTGTCCAGGGGGACCTCCGTTACGCAGAATGGAACGGGCCGGCGGATGATTCATCCGCCGGCCCGTTCCATTGCTTCTGCGATGCGGCGGTGCGCAGCACCGCCGCATCGCAAAGCGCCTAGCGCGTGCGCGTGATCGGCTGATCCGCCAGGTCCGACGGCTTTACCCCAGCCGCCTGCCGATGCTCCTTATAATCGTGCATCGCCTTGACCACCGCCTGCACCGACGAATTGAAGAGTTGATCGCGACGCTGGGCGGTCCATTGCTGCGAATACTCGATTGGCAGCGCGGAGTCTTGAAACTTCGGCATCACATAGCGCGCGAGCATTTCGTATGACTTGAGGGTCTTCTCGCGTGAGGCCCATTCATGCGCGAGCACCAGCAGCCCGCCGAAGCCGCCGCCGCTCACCTCGATCACTTCCTTGATGCGCTTGATGGCTTCGTCCGGGGTGCCGACAATCGCGCCGCCGCGGCCGATCATGCGGTCCATCGTCATCTCTGCGGTCGGCTGTCCCGGATACTCCTCGAACTGGACCCGCGCGGCGAGCGTCTCGATGAAGTACTTCTGAATCCACGCGTTACCGCCTTCGCGCACGTCATCGGCGGCTTCCTTGGTCGATTCGGCGAGATGCACCGGGAAGACCAGGCGCCAGTTTTTGCGATCGACCGTCTTGCCGTTTTCGGCCGCGATCTCTTCAGCCATCGCCCACCGCTTGGGCAGACTCGCGAGTCCGCCGGGGCTGAAGGCGGCGACCGAGAGCACCCCGCATCCGAGTTTGCCCGCGGCGACCATCCCGGACGGCGAAATCGTGTTGGCGACGAAGACCGGCAACGGGTGCTGGAACGGCTTTACCTGCAGATGCGCCTCGCGCAGCTTGAAGTACGATCCGTCGATCGTGATATTGCCCTCTTCGTTGAACAGCCGCATCACGGCTTGCATGCCCTCAACCATGCGGTCGCGCTGCGTGGTGGTTTCGATTCCCATCATGTAGGCGTCGCTCGGCAGTGCGCCGGGACCGCATCCGAGGATTACGCGCCCGTGCGTGAGCTGATCCAATAGTGCAAAGCGGTTGGCGATATGGAACGGGTGATGGTAGGGAACGCTGACCACGCCCGATCCGAGCATGATGCGCTTGGTGCGGGCCGCCGCCACCGCCATGAAAATCTCAGGCGAGGAGATGATCTCCCATCCTGCCGAATGATGCTCGCCAATGAAGGCCTCGTCATAGCCGAGATCATCGAGCCATTCGATCAGTTGCATATCGCGCTCAAGCGCGAGTGTCGGATTTTCGCCGACCCGGTGAAACGGGGCTATGAAGGTGCCGAATTTCATGTTTTGTGGACTCCTTGCCGATGGCGCCATTATCGAGTGCGCCGGTCAGACGCTATTTCTGCGCACCTTACGCCGGATGCGCCTCTACCGACAATAGCATCCGAAATGCCAAGCGTGGGAGGGAAAAAGGGAGATTGGTTGAGGAGCGCGAAACTTTAGCTTTTCAGGAAACTGAAACCTCGGTGAGGTTTCAGACTTCCCTTTGGCCCAGATGCGGGCTTCGCCCTGTGGACACCTCATTCACGAGTAACGCTCGCGTTGCTCGATCATCGAAGCATGCGAGGGCCGCGCCACCATCCCTGCGCGACGTTGCGGCTACTGCACCTGGTGCGTCATCAGGTCGCGATAGTAATGCCAGATCCCGCGCTGCGTGGTTTCGTCGGTCTCGTGCCCTGCGATTGAGCCGCCGGCCTCGTGCTCCTCGCGATGAAGTCCGCGGCGCAGCACCAGCCATTCGTTGACGCGCGCCTCAAAGCCCATCTGGTTGCGCTCGTAGGCCTCGAAATCGTCGGGCGCGACGCGTCCCGCCGGTCCATGCACCAGGTAGGTTTCGCTCAGGCGGCGCTGGTTGACTTCGTCGGGCGCGCCCTTCAGCAGCGTCGGATAATAGTAAATTACGGTCTCGTCCACGCTCACCGGCTGAATCACGCGCAACTGGTTGAGAATCAGGATCAGGTTGGGAAAGATGCAGAAATGTGGGCCGCCCTGCGCGAGGATTTGATCCGCGCGTTCAGCGCCGTGACGCTGCGCCAGCGCGGCGCGAAATTCTTCGTGCGCTGCCTTGCTCCAGGCCGGCGGAACCACGCGGCCGCCATTGCGACTCTGAATCACGTTCAGATCGAGTTGCGCGGTGCCGTTGCCCAGATCGCGCGCCTGCGCGTCGCTGCGCTCGCCAAACAGGGATTCCATGTCGCCCTTGCCCCGCGTCATCATGACCATCGCGGCGTGATGGAGAATATTCGGATGATAGCCGTCAACCGAATTCTCCAGCGCCATTTTCCAGTTGCCGCGATACGAATGCTTGAGCACGCCGGAGCGCACGATCAGTTCGCCTTCCGGTGCAAGGTTGACGAATTGATCCAGCAGCGCCCGCGCCGGTCCGAGACGATCCTCGAGCGCCGGTCCCTCGTGGCTGAGGCTCGCGAAGATCAGACCGCGATACGATCCCGTGCGCGGGACCTTGGCCAGCGCGAATTCTTCCTTATGGAATGACTTGTCGTAGCCGGCGGCATACGGCACTCCGACCAGATCGCCGCTGCTATTGAAGGTCCAGCCGTGATAGGCGCAGCGGAAAGCATGTGAGTTGCCGCGCAGGCTTTGGCAGATAGTGTTGCCGCGATGGGTGCAGCGGTTGAGCAGCAGGTTTACTTTGCCGGCGTCGTCGCGCGAGACGATTACCGGCTGCAAGCCGATCTGGCGCGTTATATAGTCGCCCGGCTCGGGGACTTCGCTCTCGTGCGCGACGTATACCCATTCGCGATGCCAGATTTTTTCCAGTTCGTCGCGAAAAATCGCCGGATCGTAATAGATTCGCCCGTTGACGCGGTCGGCGAGGATTAGCTGATTATAGTCCGGGCGTGAATCGATCGTGGTATCCATTTACGTTCCACCTCCGGTCTGCGATCACGCGCCATTGCGCGAATGCCGATCGAGCCGCGACGGATCGAGCAACGCAAGCAAATCCTCGTGCCGCGCCCACGCCAGCGCCCACAGTTCGAGCGGATCGAGATAGATCGATTTGCCGCTGCGCGCGTCGCGGATCAGCAGGCGCGGTCCGTTGCCGCGGTCGTCGCGTTCGATTTCGACGGCGGCGAATTCACTGGTCAAGCGCAAAGTCCGTCCCTCCACGCCAGCCTTGGACTGAGTATCGGGTTGTCATATCAGGAACAACATGTTCGGCAGCGGTTCGTCGTTGTTGAGCAGAATTACCTTCTTATACCTGATGCGAAAGCTGTCGCCTTGCGGAATCAGTTTGTGCACCGCGGTGCCCGCCCAGATCGTCTGGCGATGGTGATGCAGTTCGGCGAGGATGAAGTTCGAGCCGACCACGATTTCTTCAGCACCGGCGGATTCGATCTCGATGTTTCCGATTATCCGGCGCAGCCGCGGCGCCTGCTCTTTGAGCCAGAGCGTCTCCTTGATGCGCTGGATCCGATTGCGCAGTTGCCCCCGCCGGTCGTAAATCACCGAGACGTTGCGCGTCGGGTCCATATCATCGTCGTTGCAGGGCACCCAGTAAGTGGCGTCATCGTCCCACAGCGCCAGCCATTCGTCGAGCCGATGGGCGTCCATCAGGCGCGCTTCGTGGTAAAGGAAGCGTTCGATTACGTGGCTATCGAGCGCCATCGATGGCATTTCGCGCGCACGGATCAGGTTCGGCGCGACCGTGGAGGTTGTGGGACATTGCACGTCTGTTAGCAAAAAAGCGCGGCGATTGCACGACCATTTTCGTGAGCTGCCGACGATGCTGCGACTGATCACGGAGGCGCCCACTGCGTTTGCGCGAGATCGAACCGCGAAGTTTACCTTGAACCGGATCGGCGCCAGCTACGTCTAAGGATAGCGGGGATGTGTCTGCCAAATAATTCTGCGGCCGTTGCCGGGCGGGAAAACCGGCGTCAATTCCACCGCTTGCCCCTGTCAAAGGTAAATAGGAAGATCAGTAAAGGGTGCAATTGTCTGCAAATTAGAAAATTGACTTCGATGACGACCCACAAGCACTGGAAACGATCCCCGCTGGTATCGACGATTGCCGCCATGATCGTACTTATCGCGATCATGGTGAGCGCTGGCCCGGCGCTCGCTCAGCAGGGGCAATTCCAGCCCGGTACCCCTCAGCCGCGTAACCAGGGCCAGGGTGGCGGAGTCCTTGAACTGCCCACGATACCCGGGCGACAGGGCGGCGGAACTGCGACCACGATTCCACCGCTGGCGCCGCAGCCTGGGCAGGAGCTCACGCTGCCCTCGCGTCAGTTAAAGAGCCAGCAGGGTTATCAGCAGGTCACGGTGACGGTCACCGATCAGCAGGGCCGCTACGTGACCGGCCTGCAAAAGGGCGACTTCAAACTATCGATCGACGGACAGAATCGCCCGATCGAGTTTTTTCGCCAAGACCTCAATACTCCCGTCTCGATCGGTATTCTGGTTGACACCTCGGGCAGCATGCAGCCGAAAATTCCGCAGGCGCGGGCAGCGATTTCCGAGTTCGTCGGCAATCTCAACGAGCACGACGATGTCTTCATGTTCGCCTTTTCGAGCCGGCCGTTCCTGCTCCAGCCCTTTACCACCAATCATTACCTGGTCTTGAGCCGTCTCGAACTGCTCCATGCTTTCGGCCAGACCTCGCTCTACGACACCATCCTCGACGGCCTGCTGATGGTCCAGCATGGCCGCTATGACAAGCGCGCGCTGTTGGTGGTAACCGACGGCATGGACAACACCAGTCAGTCCAACGTCAACCAGGTGGTAGCGCAGGCGCGCCGCATGGGCGTGCTGGTCTATTCGATCGGGATCGGCGATCCCAACGCCGCGAACTTGCCTGGAATCGCGTTCGGACCGTTTAGCTTTGGCGGCGACGTGGACCAGGTTGATGCGCGGACATTGAATACGCTTTCGACCGAGACCGGCGCCAAGACCTACATCATTCGCGAGGTGGGCGACGGCGCCGCATTGCGCAACGCCTGTGAGACGATCAGCCGCGAGCTGCGCGAACAATACACCGTTGGCTTCGTTGCCCCCGATGCCTCACGCGGCGGCTATCGCTCGATCCACGTGGACGTCCCGACTCATCCCGAAGTCGGGGTGCGCGTGCGCAAGGGCGTTAACGTTGGCGGTCCAGGCACTGAGTCGGCCGACGCCATGCCGCCCGGCTAAAGGGATGCAGGCCACCAACTTTGCAGCCGCCACGATCGGTTGATGCCGGTCGTTCATCCCGTGCTCTGCGCTCGCGTCAGTAGAGTGGCATTCGGCCGCAGCACGGCGCGAATTCGCTACTTGATGTAATAGCCGGAAACGCGCCACTGGCCGTCGTTATCGAGCATCGGAGTCACCGTCTCGGTGGCGGACTTTTTGTGCTCGAAAGAGCTCTGATAATGAATCACGACATACTGGCCGTTGGGAGCACCGGGCATCGTGGTAATGTACTTTACCGACATGACCTTGCGCGAGATTACGGCGCCTAAGGATCGGCGCGCCGGACCAACCTGTTGCGTCCATTGCTCCTCGGACACGTGATCCCTGAAGAAGGTGCTGGCCTGTTTCCAACTGTCGTCGTACTTGCCGCCGTCAATGATTTTCAGCCAGGCGTCGGCTACCTTTATCGCACTCGATTTTGCGTCGGCGTGGGCGGTCGTTGCGGCAGTCGCGGCACACGGCCGTAGGCCGCACAACAGAAACAGAATAGCTGCGGTGGCAATAGCAAATTTCGACATGTCTATCCTAAGTCCGCGACGCGGCCGCGTGGCCTACTTGCGCTCGTTGTCTTTGCCCTCGCTCCGGGCAGTTGAGAAGGGCGCGACGAACGCCTGATGCGGATCGGGCATCAGGTTGAGGAACTTGACCTCGGCAAATTCGCCCGCAATCTGCACCGCGGAGAGGGTCGCGTTGTCCACCCGGATGCGATGGAAGTGTTTCAGCTCGAGTCGGAGGAAGTGGCACAGCACGGTGCGCACGATGTCGCCGTGCGAGACGAACAGCACGCGCTTGCCTGAATGCACTTCCATCGTGCGCATAACCGCCGCCACGCCGCGCGCCTGCACCTCCGGAATCGTTTCGCCGCCGGGCGTCGGATGTTCGATTGGCGATTTTCGGTAAGTGATGTAATGCGGGTCGTCGATCAGTTCGTGGTAGTGCATGCCCTCCCAGCGGCCGTATAGCACTTCGGCGATCGCGGGCTCCTCGACGATTTCCACTCCGCCGAGGCCCGCCGCCATGATCTCGGCCGACTGGCGCGCGCGTACCAGCGGACTCGTGACGATGAGGTCGGGCTTGATCCCCAGGGCGAAGCGCGCGGTCGCCTCAACCTGCTCGCGGCCATGGTCGGTCAGTTCCACCGGATGGCGCCCCATCACGCGGCCTTGACGATTCCACGCGGTTTCGCCGTGGCGCATCAGGATTGCGGTGCCGCGCGCGCCCTTGGTGTCCATCAGTTTTTGCGCCACGTAAAAAGGCCCCAACGCCATTTTTGTCCCCGGTGATCGATCATTTTCAAGCAAAACGGCGAGCGCCTTTGAGCTGCGCCCGCCGTCTCTCTGTCACTCGTATAACTCTGGCTAAAGGAATATCGACTTAGCGTCCCGCCGCGGCCGAGACGTGGCCGTTGGCGCTTTCGCTCACGCTGTTGGAGGCCGGGGCGAGTCCGCAGAAGGCCTCGTAATCGATCAGCGTGGTTTGTGTCGGATGTTCGCTGCAGACCGGGCAATCCGGGTTGCGCCGAATCTTGAGCACACGCACATAATCCGCCGAAAGCGTGTCGAAATAGACCATCTTGCCGGCCAGCGATCTGCCCGCCCCGAGGAGCAACTTGATTGCCTCGAGCGCCTCCATCGAACCGATCACGCCGGGCAGCGCGCCCAGCACGCCCGCCTCCGCGCACGAGGGCGCCATGTCGGGCGGCGCCGGCTCCGGATAGAGGCAGCGGTAACAGGGTCCGCCGGCGGCCGGATGAAATACGGTCGCGTTGCCTTCAAAACGGTAAATCGCGCCGTCCACCAACGGCTTCTTGGCGAATACGCACGCGTCGTTAATCAGGTAGCGCGTCGGAAAATTATCGCCGCAATTGATCACTACGTCGTACGGCTTGATGATCTCCATCACGTTCTCGGAACTGAGCCGCACGTCGTGACGGATCACCTTGATGGCCGGGTTGAGCGCTTTGATCTGCTCCTGCGCCGACTCGGTCTTGAGCATCCCGACGCGGTTGGTCGTATGAATTATCTGGCGCTGCAGGTTCGACAGATCGACCACGTCGAAATCGATCAGGCCGATAGTGCCGACGCCCGCCGCCGCCAGGTATAGCGCCGTCGGCGATCCGAGCGCGCCGGTGCCGAGGATCAGCACCTTGGAATCGAGCAGCTTCGCCTGCCCCTTTTCGCCGACCTCGGGAATCACGAAATGACGCGAATAGCGGGTGATCTCGTCCTGCGTGAAGGCGCGATCCGCCGTCCACGGCAGTCCGCGATCCTTCCATGCGTTGAAGCCGCCGGTCAGGTTATAGAGATTCTCATAGCCGAGTTCGCGCAGCGCGCGCGCCGCGAGCAGCGACCGTGTGCCCGAGGCACACTGCAGGATCACCGGGGTCTTGTGGTCGGGAACCTTCTCCTCGACGCGCAATTCCAGGAAGCCGCGCGGAATCGCGACCGCCTGCGGTATATGCCCCTGCCGCCATTCGTCGCTTTCGCGCACGTCGATCAGCACGGTGCCGGGCCGATCGAGCAGCTTGCACGCCTCGTCGATATCGATCTGCTTAATCGATGCGCGCGCTTCGTCGAGAATATTCTTCGAAGTCTTGGCCATATGTTTTTACCGTTTTGCCCGCACCCCTATGAGTCGCGATGGCGGGTTGTGACCGTTACGCCTGGTCCTGTCATGAAACTATAACCACTGGGCCGGGCTGACGCATCAAGGGGGTTGCGGGCGAGATACTCGGCTACCCGCGAACGGTTGCCGGCGTCAGCCTCCAATCATGCGATGGGATTCGACCAGCCCCTGCACGAAGTTGAGCACCCGCCGTGCATGGCCTCGCGGGGTGACGTCGAGAAACGCGCGCGCCACCCGTCCGTCGCGATCGAGGACGAAGGTTGCGCGATCGGCATGCTCGCCGTTGAGCACGCCAAAAGCCCGCGCCAGTTCGCCGCGCTCATCGGCCAGCAGCGTGAACGGGAAGCCATGCTTATCCGCGAACGCGCGATGCGATGCCGACGAATCGGTGCTGACGCCGACCACCGCACACTCCAGCGCATGGAACTTCTCGTGCAGGTCGCGAAATTCCTTGCCCTCGAGCGTACATCCGGGGGTGTCGTCCTTGGGATAGAAATAGACCGCGACGGATTGTCCGCGGTAATCGCCCAGCCGGCGCGTGCGGCCGAACTGATCGTGGACTTCGATCCCGAGTATCGCCGACGGATCGCCGGCGCGCAGTTCATCAACCGGCTGCGGCATTGGTCTGGTCCTGCTCGATTGCGCGTTTGCGGGTAAATTTGATGGCGGCGTTGTCGATGTTGATCGAACAGAGCGATCCGCACATGCTGCAGACGTTAGAGCCCGACGCTTCGCTCTCTTCCTTGTAACGGCGCGCCTTGTCCGGATCCATCGCCATCGCGTACATCCCTTCCCAGTTGAGCGACTTGCGATAGCGCGACATCTGGTCGTTCCAGACCTTCGCGCCGCGCACGCCCTTGACCAGGTCGCCCGAATGCGCGGCGATGCGGGTGGCGATAACGCCCTCGCGCACGTCGTCGATATTGGGCAGGCGCAGATGTTCCGCCGGCGTTACATAGCAGAGGAAATCGGTGCCCGCCGCCGATGCGATCGCCCCGCCGATCGCGCCGGTAATATGGTCGTAGCCGGGGGCGACGTCGCAGGTCAGCGGCCCCAGCACGTAAAACGGCGCCCCGCCGCATACGCGCTTCTCAAGTTTTACATTAGCTTCGATCTGATCGAGCGGCACGTGCCCCGGCCCTTCGATCATTACCTGGACGCCGAGCGTGCGCGCCCGTTCGGTCAGCTCGCCAAGTACCAGCAGCTCCGCGAGTTGCCCGCGATCGGTCGCGTCGCCCGTGGCGCCCGGACGCAAACCGTCGCCGAGCGAAATCGTCACGTCGTGTTCGCGGAGAATCGCGCAGACTTCGTCGAAATGTTCGTAGAGCGGATTCTCGTTGCCGGTCCGCTCGATCCATCCCGCCAGCAGCGCTCCGCCGCGCGACACGATGCCCTCGATTCGTTGATGGCCCCGCAGCTTGTGCACGCTCTCGCGGGTCACGCCGCAATGCAGCGTCATGTAATCGACGCCCTGGCGCGCCTGCCGTTCGATCACTTCGAGGAAGCCTTCCACGCCGAGGTCCATGATTGAGCGCTCGGAGGCCACCTGATAAATCGGCACGGTGCCGAGAATCACCTGGCAACGCGAAAGAATCTCCGCCCGGATTTTGTCGAGGTCGGTACCGGTCGACAGGTCCATCACGGAGTCGGCGCCGTAGCGCACCGCGGTGTAGAGCTTTTCCACTTCCTCTTCGATCAGCTGATGGAAATTCGATGCGCCGATATTGGCGTTGACCTTGGTCCGCAGACGCTTGCCGATCCCGATCGCGCGGAAGTCATGATGCTGGTTGTGCGGGATGACCACCTCGCCGGTTGCAACCAGCTCGCGGATCTCCTCGGTGCTGAGGCCCTCGTCCTCGGCCACTTCGATCATCTGCTGGGTGATGACGCCTTTGCGCGCAGCTTCAAGTTGGGTCATGTCGCTACCTCTACAATCTTTCTTTCGTTTGGCCGCGATTGTCGCCGCCGCCGCGCCTGCCGGCGCTTGAATCCACCCGTCCCTGGCCATGTTCCGGCGCGCCCCGCAGTCTCAATCCGCCTTTGCGGGATACTCTATATACACTCCGCCGCGTCTAACGTCACCGGTCGAACGGCACTTTTTTCCCGGGTCTCGGGTCGCCTCGTTGGACTGACGCTCGTTGAGCTAAACGGTGATGCGTTTGATGCCACCGACGAATCGGAATTATCCGGACTGCGAAGGGCCGAGGCGATTAATGGACCACGCAACACCACTATAGGTTTCACCTCAATTTACAGTCAAGGTTGCCGAGCCGTCTGACGCTACGCTTTGGCGACTTCACGTAACACTTTAAATCCTTGTTACAAAATTCGCGGGTAAAGGCACCAGGCGGGCGTAGAATAGGCGCTTAACCGCCTCCACTGTGATCAAGAACCCGAGCACCACCATTGCCAGGAAGAGGTAATAGGACCCCGTCGGTGCGACGAACTCAAACCACACCCCAATCGGCAGGAAGGGCAGGGCCAAGGTCAGCATGGCGCCACCGATCGCAAGCAGCGTGACCGCAACGTGGGGCCTGCTGGCGAATAGGTGGCGGCGGGTGCGCACGGCGAAGATCATCAGGATTTGGGTCACCAGGGACTCGATGAACCAGCCGGTGCGGAACTGTGACTCGGTGGCCCGGAACAGCAGCAGCAGAACTGCGAAGGTCAACACGTCGAAGAGCGTGCTGATCGGGCCCATCACTATCATGAAGCGCTCGATCAGGCGGATGTCCCAGTGCACGGGGCGGGCGACCACTTCGCGGTCCACCCGGTCGAACGGCAGCCCGGTCTGGGTGACGTCGTAGATCAGATTGGTCAGCAGCACCTGGATCGGAAGCAGCGGCAGGAAGGGCAGGAATAGGCCCGCAATCACCATGCTCATGATGTTGCCAAAATTCGCGCTGCTGGCCATCAGGATATATTTACTGACGTTTACCACCGTGCAGCGGCCTTCCACCACGCCCTCGTGCAGGACGCCGAGGTCGCGCTCCAGCAGCACGATGTCGGCCGCGGCCTTGGCGACGTCGGCGGCGCTGTCGACCGAGATGCCGACATCCGCGGCGTGCAGTGCTGGTGCGTCGTTGATGCCGTCGCCAAGAAAGCCAACCGTCTGCCCTGCGCGTTTCAAGGTCATCAGCACTCGCAGCTTCTGTGGCGGCGTTATCCGGCAGAACAGGTTTACCCCGCGCACCCGGGCCAGCAGTGCCTCGTCGCTCAATGCAGTGAGCTGGTCGCCGGTCACCACGCCAAGCACTTTGACCTTGAGTTGCTCACATAGATGAGTGGCCACTCGCTCGTTGTCGCCGGTGATGATCTTGACGGCCACACCGTCTTGCGCCATCGCGCTGATCGCGGCGGCGGCCGACTCCTTCGGCGGATCCAGGAAGACCGCAAAGCCGGCGAAAACCAGTTCTGTCTCGTCGGTCACCACCGCCGTCGGATGATCCATCGCGACGGTCCGATAGGCCACGCCAAGCGCGCGGCAGCCCTCTTCGCCGATGCGTTCGAAGCCGGCCATCAGCTCCGTGCGCCCGGCCTCCGTCAGCGCGACGGTGCTGCAGTCGGGTTGCTCGGCGCTGGTGCACAGGCGCAGTACGTCCTCCGGTGCGCCCTTGACGATCAGCAGCCGCTCGCTGCCCTTCTCGATCAGTACCGAGACCCGTCGGCGCTCAAAGTCAAACGGCACCTCGTCCAACTTGCGCCATGCACTGATGTCGATGCTGTCATGCTCCAGGATGGCATCGTCCAGCGGACTCTTTAGCCCCGTCTCGAATTGGCTGTTCAGCCACGCGAGCTCGAACACCCGGCGGCTTTCGGCACCCGCTGCGTCGACTGCGCGCACCAGCCGCATGCGCGCCTCGGTCAACGTGCCGGTCTTGTCCGTGCAGAGCACGTCCATCGCGCCAAGGTTGTGGATGGCGGCCAGCCGCTTGACGATCACCCGCCGTCGCGCCATGCGCACGGCACCGCGTCCGAGCGTGACGGTCACGATCATCGGCAACAGCTCGGGCGTCAGTCCGACCGCCAGCGCCAAGGCGAACATCAGGGATTGCAGCCAGCCGCGGTGAAACCAAAGGCTCTCGGTCAGCACGAACAGCACCATCAGCGCGGTGATCCGTAGAATCAGTTCGCTGAACCGGCGCAGCCCGATTTCAAACGCCGTCGGCGGCGGTTTTGCAATCAAGGTGTCGGCGAGCATGCCCAGCGCCGTCTGCCGGCCTGTCGCACAGACCAGTAAGGTCGCGATGCCGCTGACCACCGAGGTCCCGGCCAGGGCCACTCCCTCGGCTGTGATGACGCTCGAAGCGGGCTTGGGTTGTTCGACGAGGTGCTTTTCAACCGGATAGGATTCGCCGGTCAGCAGTGCCTCATTGACGAAAAAATCACGTGCATCCAGAAGTCGTCCGTCTGCCGGCACCAGATCGCCCGCACGCAGTTTCACCACATCGCCCGGGACCAGCTCGGTCACGATGACCGTGACCTCCTGCCCGCCGCGGACGGCGCGGGCGCGCAGAGCTACCTTCGCCTGCAAGGCGTCCACAGCGTTCTGGGCACGCATCTCCTGAACGAAGTCCATGACCACGCTGAGCACTACAATCGTCACGACAATGACGAAGCTGGCGGTATCGCCGGTGGCGGCCGACAGAGCGCTGGCGAACAGCAAGATGATGACCAGCGGATTGCCGAAGAGAACGAGGAGGCGCTGCCAGGCCGGGCGCCGCTTCGGCGCGGCAGCGTCATTCGGACCGTAAACCGAAAGGCGTCGAGTAGCCTCGTCAGTCGCGAGGCCGGCGGGGCCGCCGCCAAGCGCCTGGATTAGCGCGGCCGTGGTCTGGTTCCAAAACGACGTGGCGGTCACTGAGGGGTCCCTCCAGGCGATTATCAAAGGAGGCACAGCATTTGGGCCTTGGCGGTCCGGATTCTGCCTCAGTCCACCAAGATCACCCGGCAAAGCATCTGGAGCGCGTTCAACTGGCGCTACTTTTTCTTTGGGGAGCACCGGAAAGCGTGGTCGATATGTCGATATAAGGTAGGCGGCTTAGGCGATTAGAGGACCATGTAATCGCCAGTAAAGGTTTCGCCTCAATTTACAGTCAAGGTTACCGAGCCGTCTGACGCTACGCTTTGGCGACTTCACGTAACACTTGAAACTTTTGTTACGAAATTCGCGGGTAAAGCCGCCGCGCGTTATCCCACAGGATCATCCGCTGCACTTCCGGTGGAAAAACCTCCGGCCGCGCCGTCAGCTTCACGGTGTCCGGGAAGCGCCCGTCGAAATGCGGATAGTCGGACGCATAGATGATGTGCTCCGGCCCGACAAAATTCGCGACGAACGGCAGCGTCTCCTCGTCGGGATCGCACGAAATGAAGAAATTCTCCGAGCGAATCACCTCGGACGGCTTGCGCCGCAGGAACGGGACGTACTCCGGCATCAACTCGTAATGCTCGTCCAGCCGTTCCATCCAGTACGGCAGCCAGCCTACACCCGATTCCAGAAAGGCCACGCGCAGCCGCTGGAACAGGTCGAGCACGCCGCCCCCAATCAGCGACGCGAGCGCGCGCATGCATTCGAACGGGTTGGTCGCCGAATGCTGCAGGAAGAGATTGTTGGTCATGTCGAAGGTGCCCAGCCCGTAGGGCGGGCGCGCGGTCCCGCCGTGAAAGCATGCGGGCAGGTCGGTGTCCTGACAGGCCTGCCAAATCGGGTGCAGGCCCGGATGGTCCAGCAGGCGATCTTCGACGTGGCCGGACAGATAGACGCCCGCCACCCACGGTTCGCGCGCGACCTGGCGAATCAGGTCGGCCGCGCGTTCCGGCGTGCGCATCGGCACCACGGCGACGCCCTTGAGCCGGTCGGGATAGGCCGCGCAATAGTCCGCGAGCCATCGATGGTACGCGCTAATCATCGCGATCTCGAAATCGACCGTCTTGAGCGAGCAGAAGCTCGACACAACCGTCGCGAACAGCACCGCGACGTCGATCCCCTCGCGGTCCATATCCTTGATCCGGATATGCGGATCCCAGCCCCCGCGCATGTCGGGCTTTTCGCCATGCGGATTGCGTCCCGTGCGCATCAGCGGCTGGTCGGGATGGGGCACGCCTAACGGGCGCCCGGTGTTGAGCTGATGGAAGATGCCGAAGAAAAATTTCGACGGGCGGCCTGCCGCTTCCTTCTTCAAATCCTCAAGCTCGGGCTTGAACTTGGCTTCCAGATAGCGGTCGTAGAGATCGTTCGGCTCCATCACGTGACCGTCGGTGTCGATTACCTTGTTACCATTGAACATGAACGTCCTCCGCCGCGGATGCGCCGCGAGCCTGCCCCGAGCCCGCTTGCGTCAATTAAATCAGGCGCACGATTCGTCGAATAAACCCGGCAATCCATTTATCACTCCGCGACGCCTCAAGCTCAAGCAATTCGCCGTCACTGGTCGATTCTGAATTTGAAGGGTTCGCCGCTGCGCCGCGCGCGGTTCCACCGCGCAACCGCATCGACTATTACATTGCCACCGATGGCTGCCGAAATCCCACCCGCCGCGGCCGAAGTCCGCGAACTCTCGACCTCCGACGCCGTTCATACGCTGATCGCGAGCTTTCTCGGCTGGGCGCTCGATGCCTTCGATTTCTTCGTGTTGATCTTCGTGCTGCCGACCGTCGCCAGGGACTTCCATCGTTCGATCCCCGATATCGCCTTTACGATTACCGCGACGCTCGTGATGCGCCCGGTCGGCGCGCTCATCTTCGGCTGGTTTGCCGACCGTTACGGCCGCCGCCTCCCGCTGATGGTCGATGTCATCTTCTATTCGATCGTCGAAGTCCTGAGCGGCCTCGCGCCAACCTACGGATGGTTTCTGTTTTTCCGCGCGCTCTACGGTATCGGGATGGGTGGTGAATGGGGCGTCGGCACTTCGATAGCGATGGAAGCGGTGCCGGCGCGCTGGCGTGGATTGCTCTCGGGCGTGCTGCAGGAGGGTTACGCGGTCGGCTACCTGTTGGCGGCTGCCGCCTACTTCCTGATTTATCCGCATTACGGATGGCGTCCGCTGTTCTTTCTCGGCGGCATCCCGGCGCTGCTGACGCTCTATATCCGCGCGAAGGTGCCCGAGTCGAAATCGTTCGAGCGCAATCGCCCGGAGCCCGGCGCGATCTGGCGCGCGATCCGGCGCAACTTTCGCCGGTTCCTTTACGTCGTTGCGCTGATGACGATGATGAACCTCGTCTCGCACGGCACCCAGGACATGTATCCGACCTTCCTCAAGCTCGAACGCGGCCTCGACCCGCGCACCGTCGCGACCATCGCAATCATCTACAATATCGGCGCGCTGCTCGGCGGGCTGTTCTTCGGCTATCTCTCCGACCGTATCGGCCGGCGCCGCGCGATGATCGCGGCGGTACTCTGCGGGTTGGCGATCGTCCCGATCTGGATTTATCCGCATTCGCTGGTGTGGCTCACCGTCGGCGCATTCCTGATGCAGTTCATGGTGCAGGGTGCATGGGGCGCGATTCCCGCGCATCTGGTCGAATTGTCGCCGCCGGAAGTCCGTGGGCTGTTCGCGGGCCTCGCGTACCAGTTTGGCGTATTGCTCGCGGCCAACGCCGCTTTGGTCGAGGCGCTCATCGCGCAACACCTCGGCTATGCGACCGCCCTGGCGCTCGTAGCCGCGACGGTCTTGTGCGGCGACGCGATCGTGATCGCGCTCGGCAGCGAACGAAAGGGCTTCGACCTGCACGCCCGCTGACGGGTATCGAACGATCTCAACTCAGGCCCGTCCCGGTCCGGACCAATGTCAGGTTGGCAGTGCGCAGATGCAAATCAATGATCGCTGTCGCGCTCCGGGCGTTCGATCGCGCGCCACGGCTGTGCGCGCAATTGCGAGGCGACTCGCGCCGCCTCTGCCGGAGTCGGCGGCTGCACGATGATCTCTCCGACCATCGCGTCAGCTTCGTGCGACCTGCAGAAGTAGCGATAGGTGCCCGGCTTATCGAAAGTGTGGCTGAATCTCCCGCCCGGCATCACGTTGCCCGATTCGAAAGCCTTCGCCCCAGCAGGCAGCGCAACGTCACCGGGACTGCCGGCTTTGGTCGGATCGTCAACCACGGAGTGACTGACCGAACCTGCGTTGCGCCACTCAACCGTCTCGCCCGCGCGAATCATGATGCTGTTGGGCTGATACATCGGCGCATCGTCGCTCATCTTGACAATCGCGGTCGGACCGCCGACCTCCGCCGGCGGCGGCGCGGCTTCATCGGCAGTTGTCGCACGCACATCGGTAGGGGTTTCGGGCGGTTTGGCATTGGCGCGAGTCGCGGACAAGGGAGTGAGGAGCGAAATCACTGCGACGAGCACAAGCCCGGACAGAGACGCGCAAACCCCGGGTCCCCTTTCGGAGTTGGTCGCGAATATCGACACGGCTGTTTATGAATATGCAAAATTAGCGCGCCTTCCGCAATCGACATCGCTCCTTTCAGTGCCTGACGCTCGCGATGCTCGGGCATGCCACCAAGTCAAACGGGTAAGAGGAAGCGGCTTGCAGGCTCGCCTTGCAGGGTTACAGCATCGCTTTCGACTCTTGTCATCCGCCCGACTCGCCCGCCCACCCGAGCAACGCGAGCGTCAGGCACTGAAAAACGCTTCCGCGTCCACGAAAGGTCTCCTCGACGCGATCCGCAAGACCGACTTTCGGGTCTATCACTGTGGGAAGTGTGAAACCTTTCAAAGGTTTCACTAATCTTCTCCTTCTGGTTCCCCAACTCATCAACCCGCGAGCTTCGCCTTGAGGATCTCGTTGACGACTTTGGGATTGCCCTTGCCGCCCATCGCCTTCATCACCTGCCCAACGAAGAAACCGAAGAGCTTGTCGCGGCCCGCGCGATATTCGGCGACCTTGTCCGGTTCCGCCGCGAGTGTCTTGTCGCAGGCTGCGGCGATCGCGCCTTCGTCGGAGACCTGCACCAATCCCAGTTCGGCGACGGTCGCCGCCGCGCCATGCCCCGATTTGCACATCGCGGCGAATGCGGTCTTGGCGGCGTTGAGACTGAGCGTCGCCTGCTCGACCAGCTTCAGCAGCACGCCCGATTCCGCCGCGGCGGGCGCGGCCTCCCCGATCGGCCGCCCACTCTCGTTGACCACGCGCAGCACCTGGGTCATTACCCAGTTGGCCGCGGTCTTCTGGTTCTTGAGCCCAGCTGCGACCGTAGATTCAAAGTAGCTCGCCACCTCGCGGTCTTCCGTCAGTACGGCGGCCTCATATTCCGTCAGTCCGACCTCGCGCACGAAGCGCGCGCGCTTTTCCGCCGGCAGCTCGGGCATCGAGGATTTGATCTCCTCGATCCATTCACCGGTCACGCGCAGCGGCGGCAGGTCGGGCTCGGGGAAGTAGCGGTAGTCGTTGGCGAACTCCTTCGAGCGCATCGGACGCGTCTCCTCGCGCACGGGATCCCACAGATGGGTCTCCTGCGCGATCCGCCCGCCCGCCTCCAGCGTCTCGATCTGGCGCGCGACTTCGTACTCGATTGCCTTTTCGACGAAGCGAAAAGAATTCAGGTTCTTGATTTCGGTCTTGGTGCCGTATTCCGTCGCCCCTTTGGGCCGCACCGAAATGTTGACGTCGCAGCGCAGGCCGCCTTCCTCCATCTTGGCGTCGGACGCGTCGATAAAACGCAGCACGCTGCGCAGCTCGCGCAGATAGGCGCTGGCCTCCGCCGCCGATCGGATATCGGGCTCGCTGACAATCTCCACCAGGGGCACCGACGAGCGGTTGAAATCGACCAGGCTCAAGCCGGCCTCATGGATATTCTTGCCGGCGTCCTCTTCCATGTGAATGCGCACCAGCCCCACGCGGCGCGGCCCGTTGGCATCGCTCATTCCGGGCAGATCGATATAGCCACCCTTGCACAGCGGCAATTCGTACTGACTAATCTGATAGCCCTTCGGGAGGTCGGGATAGAAATAGCTTTTGCGCGAGAAGATCGACTCGTGCTGGATGTCGCAATGCGCCGCGAGGCCGGCGCGAATAGCCAGTTCTACCGCATGGCGATTGAGTACCGGCAGCACGCCCGGCATCCCCATGCATACCGGACAGACGTTCTCGTTGGGACCCGCGCCGAAGCCATTGGAGCATCCGCAGAACAGCTTCGAGTTGGTCAGCAGATGAGTGTGAACTTCGAGTCCGATTACCGCTTCGTATGCATCGGCAGCCATTGGTCAAATACCCCTGCAAGTACCCTGGTGGATGATCGCATTAAAAAGGAAGGGTTTCACCCCGTCGAATCAAATTGCGATGACGATTCGTTGAAAGCGAATGCATAGCGAAAATGTTTCACGTGAAACATCTTCGCAGAAATTTTGCGGAGAAATTCTTCATCGTTGACAGACTTGGGGCCCGTGTGCGTGACCTGAAATTTATAAGATGGCGGGGCGGCGGCGGACGGCGCCGGTGCGCTCGAAGGCGTCGGCGGCGCGCAAAATCGCCTCCTCGCCGAAGGGCGGGCCGATTAGCTGCAAGCCGATCGGGAGGCCGCTCGTGTCGAAGCCGCAAGGCACCGAGAGGCCGGGCAGTCCGGCGAGATTGACCGAGATGGTGAAGATGTCCGACAGGTACATCTGGAGGGGGTCGGAGATCTTTTCGCCGAGCGCGAAGGCGGTGGTCGGCGCGACCGGGGTGGCGATGACGTCGCAGCTCTCGAAGGCGCGTTCGAAGTCGCGCCGGATCAGCGTGCGGACCTTCTGCCCCTTGAGGTAGTAGGCGTCGTAGTAGCCGGCCGAAAGCACGAAGCTGCCGAGCATGATGCGGCGCTTGACCTCGGCGCCGAAGCCGCGCGCGCGGGTGCGATTGTAAAGCTCGATATTGTTGTCGCCGTCCACGCGCAGGCCGTAGCGGATGCCGTCGTAGCGGGCGAGGTTCGCGCTGGCCTCCGCGGTCGCCACGATATAGTAGGCGGCGACCGCGTAGGAGGTGTGGGGTAAGGAGATTTCGACTATCCGCGCGCCCATCGCCTCGTATGTTTTCAGCGCAGCGCGGACCGCCTGCTCGACCTCGGGTTCGATACCGCTGACGAAATATTCTTTGGGCACGCCGATGCGCAGACCCTTGATGTCGCCGGTCAGGGCGGCTTCGTAATCGGGCACGGCGCGGGCCGAGCAGGTCGAATCGCGCGGGTCGAGGCCGGCGAGATCGCGCAGGATGATCGCGGCGTCGCGCACGGTCTTGGCGAAGGGGCCGACCTGATCGAGCGACGAGGCGTAGGCGACGACGCCGTAGCGGCTGACGCGGCTGTAGGTCGGCTTGATGCCGACGACGCCGCAGAACGAGGCGGGCTCGCGAATCGAGCCGCCGGTATCGGTGCCGAGCGAGCCGAGACATTGGTCGGCCGCGACCGCGGCCGCCGAGCCGCCCGACGATCCGCCGGCGACGCGCTCAAGATTATGCGGATTACGGGTGGGGCCGAAGGCGGAATTCTCGGTCGAGGAGCCCATCGCGAACTCGTCCATGTTGGCCTTGCCGACGAAGATCGCGCCGTTGGCGCGGAGCCTGGCGATGACGGTGGCGTCGTAAGGCGGCACAAAATTCTCGAGGATCTTCGAGGCGCAGGTGGTGCGCACGCCGCGCGTCGCGTAGATGTCCTTGATGGCAAGCGGGATGCCGCACAGCGCGGGCGCGTCGCCCGCGGCGATCCGGGCGTCGGCGGCGTCGGCCTGCTCGTGGGCCTCGCGCGCGCAGACCGTGATGAAGGCGTTGAGCTTGGGATCGACCAGCTTGATCCGATCGAGGCAGGCGCGGGTGAGTTCGGCGGCCGAGATTTCGCGCTTGCGCAGGAGGTCGCGCGCTTCGGTGATAGTGAGGCGGTTCAGATCAGAGGTCATCGGCATGCCATAAAACCTTTATACCATACGGGAAAGTGGAGAGACATTGAGGAACCCGGAACTGATAATTTTCCGTGAAACCTTTGAAAGGTTTCACACTTCCCACAATGAATTAAATGAGTGGGTCTTGCGGATCGCGTCGAGGAGACCTTGCGCGAACCCGTGAGCGCGCCTCCGCCTGACTTGGTAGCCTACCCGAGCTGCGCGCGGCGGCGTCAGCCTTCGATGATTTTGGGCACCTTGAAGAAATGGCCTTCGCGGGCGGGCGCGTTGGCGAGCATCTCGTCGGGTGCCGGACGGTTGGTGACGACGTCGTCGCGCATCGGAGTGCCAGCCTCGCCGACCTGCGCGGTGGGCGGGATATTGGCGGTGTCGAGTTGGTTGAGCTGATCGATGTAGGTCAGGATTTCGCTCATATTGGCTTGCAGGCTGAGTTCCTCGGCGGCGTCGAGTTCGAGGCGCGCGAGGCGGGCGACGTGGCGTACCTGCTCGATCGTGATTTTGGTTGCGGGCGCGGCTTTCTCGGACATGATGCGGGGAATCGTAACATCTGCGGCGGGCCAAGTCAGGTTTCCCGCGCCCCGTCGATCCGCCATCGATCGATCGTCAGGCTGACGATGGTTCGATCAGACGATCCGTCCGAGTGCGGTCACGAGCTTTCGTGGACCAACTATAGCCGACCAAGGAAAAGCCCTGGTCGGCAAGAACATTCGCTCGGCTTTACGCAAAATTCGAGATGAGCATCCCGCATTGGGGCGTTATTTTGCCGCCTCGATCAGCACCGGCTACTTCTGCGCCTATCCGCCCGACCCCGACCACCCCGCTTCCTGGCAATTCTGATCATACCTGTTCGCTTCCTCGCGATTATTCCCTCTTAGGGAACATTGTTCCCTCCGCTTTCCCACTTGAATGGGCATAGGGACTCGTGCACTCGCTGCGCAGCAACCGAGCCCGGAGGGGAAACCAAAGATGCAAACTTCAGAGCCGCGTATTCGTCGCGTATCCCGCGCGCCGCCCGTCGATCCGCCATCGATCGATCGTCAGGCTGACGATGGTTCGATCAGACGATCCGTCCGAGTGCGGTCACGAGCTTTCGTGGACCAACTATAGCCGACCAAGGAAGAACCCCAAGCGTTTGCGCTACATGTCCGATCTAGGCTATCGGCATCATGATTCGAGGCGCCAAAACGGAGATTTTGGGGTTTTCACATTGAGCTTTTCACATTACGGGGGATAACCGATGAAAAAGGGTAACGTGGGTCTGACTGTAATCGCGGCGTTCGCGATTGCATTGTGTGCGATGGTGGAAAATGCGCAGGCCAGCGGCCTGCCCCAGTGCGTGGCCACGATTATGGACTGCGGCTGCGCGATCAAAACGTCGGGGGATTACACGGTCGGGGCGGCACTGACCAGCGCGAGCAAGACCGAGGACTGCATCGACATTTCCGCGGCCAACGTGAACCTCTACGTCGGGTTTGACCTCACGGGCGCGGGCGCCGGTTCAACCAATGTCGGAATCAACATCCTTTCCAGCGCCAAGAATGCGAACGTGCTAATTAACGACAGTGTCGACTCATTCGGCACCGGCATTCAGGTCGCCGCGGCCAATGCGATCGTGGATGGCAATTTTTACACCAACGATAATGTCGGCAACGGAATAGTAATCAACGGCGCTTCGGGCAGCGCAATCTTTGATTTCGATTCAAACGACAACGGCGGCATCGGCGTGCTGATCAACAAGGGCGCCAGCCTCAAAGTGTTCGATTTCGACGCGAATGATAATAAGGGCGATGGGGTCTCGATGGTCAGCAGCAAGGGTGCGGTGATAAAGGATTTCGACGCGAATGATAATACCGGCACCGGGGTCTCGCTGACGAAATCGTCCGGGAGCCTGATCGACGATTTCGAGGCTGATACCAATTCCGCCGGCGGGATGGTGTTGAACGGGTCTTCCGCGAACAACATCATCGACTGCGACACGGACAGCAACACCGGCACCGGAATGGCGCTCAGTGGCTCGAACGGAAACACTGTGAGCGACTGCGACGCGAACAGCAACACCGGCAATGGAATCGCGCTCAGTGGCTCGAATGGAAACGCCATCAGCAACGGTGGGATATACGAAGACAAGAACTACGGCATCTGGCTGCAGGCGTCGAGCAAGAACGTGGTCAATTACAACGACGCAGAAGGCAACACCCAGGCCGGCATCTACATCGGATGCGCTGCGGACGGTGGTCCCACTGGCGCCGCGTGCTCGGGGATCGGCAATAGCGACAGTAATCGCGTTACCGTAAACTACGTCGGCAAGGATGGCGCTACTGCGCAGAAATACGGCGTCGCGGTCGATCTCGGGGATTCCATGAACGTGATCTCGGGCGGGAATTTGAATAGTGGACCTAGCCCCGACACGATCGACGACTATATCGACGAGAACCCGGACTGCGACAAGAACGTCTGGTTCCACAACTCGGGTTCGACAAGTTCGCCGGGGAGTTGCATCCCATTGTTATAGAATGAACGAAGGGTGGAGCAGGCGCGTTAGCGGCTGCTCCACCAGATGCATTCGCGGCCGGGGCACGCCATAGGGCGTGCCCTCGCCATTTGTTTCGATCCGGTTAGATTCCGAGCTGCGGTAGCCAGGTACTCTCTTCGCCATTTGAATCGGTGTGACCACCGGGCGCGGATCCGGCGGCGCGCGGCAGCCCCATCGTGTAGAATATCGCCGGTCGGAGCGTGACTGTGTTGGAGGCCAAGAGTACCGCCTTGCTGATTGGCGCAGCGATACGATGGGTGGGCTACGACGAAGGCGGTTCAGTTAGGCGCGCGGGTATGACCGTGGAGTGGAGCTTGGGGCGCGGACACGACGGCCATTAGTTGCGAGGCAGGCATGATGACGACAGGAAGTCGCGGTAGACGAAGACGATGATGGTCTCACTTGCTGCGCAAATACGACGGCGGTGGGTGAGTGCCGGCGACTACTTCGATCGCTGGTATGAAGAGCTGCCGTGGCGGCGGCGCCTGCCGCTGGGGCGACGCGGGGAAGAGATCGCGGCGCGTCATTTGCGGCGCTGCGGCTATCGCATCCTGGAGCGTAATTTTCGCGCGGGCGGCGCCGAAATCGATCTGGTTGCGGCGGATCACGGGACTTTGGTCTTCGTCGAGGTCAAGACCCGCAGCAGCGCGGGGTTCGGGATGCCGGCGGAAGCAGTCGATGGGCGCAAGGTCGCGCGAATCCATCGCGCGGCTGGAATCTATCTGAAGCGCATGCACGCGGCCGAGCGGCCCGCGCGCTTCGATATCGTCGCGATAATCGGTGCCGGCCGCGCCTGCCGCCTCGAACTATTAAAGGACGCATTCTGAAAATCACATGCTCGATATCAGGCTGATTCGCGAACAGACCGCATTCGTCAAGGCCGAACTCGGCAAGGCCGGAGTGGATGGAGCCGAGATCGACCGAGTGGTCGAGTGCGACACCGAGCGGCGCCGGCTGCAACATGAACTCGACGAGCTGCGCGCGCGGCGCACGCGCGAATCGAAAGAACTCGGCCGCATGTCGCCCGAGGAACGCGAGTCGAAGCGCGCCGAGATGCGTGCGCTCGGCGATCGGATCGGGGCGGCGGAACAGAAGCTCGCCGAGGTCGACCTGCGCTTCAACGAGCTGATGCTCGGCATCCGCAATATCCCGCGCCCCTATGTGCCGGCCGGCCGCGGCGAGGCCGACAACAACATCGTGCGCAGCGAGGGCGAGCTGCGCAAGTTCGACTTCGAGCCGCGGCCTCATTGGGAGCTGGGCGAGAAGCTGGGGATTATCGATTTCGAACGCGGGGTCAAACTGTCGGGAACGCGCTTCTACATATTGGCGGGACTCGGTGCGCGGCTGGAGCGGGCGCTGATCGCGTTCATGCTGGACTTGAAGACGCGCGAGCAGGGTTATCTCGAAATCGCGCCGCCGTTGATGGTGAATACGGCGACGGCGACCAGCACCGGCCATCTGCCGAAAAATGCCGACACGATGTATCACGACGCCGAGGAGGACTACTGGTTTATCCCGACCGCCGAGCTGCCGCTGACGAGCATGTATCGCGACGAGATTATCGAGGCGGAGCGTCTGCCGATTAAGCTGGCGGCATATACGCCGTGCTTTCGGCGCGAGAAGATGTCGGCGGGGCGCGACGTTCGCGGGATCAAGCGGGGTCATCAGTTCGACAAGGTCGAGATGGTGAAGCTGGTGCGGCCGGAGACTTCCGACGATGAATTGCAGTCGCTGGTCGAGAACGCGTGCGAGGTTTGCCGCCGGCTGGGGATTGCGTTTCGCGTCGTGCAGCTCTGCACCGCCGACATCAGCTTTGCGAGCGCGGCGACCTACGATATCGAAATGTGGGCGCCGGGCATCGGCGAATGGCTGGAAGTGAGTTCTTGCTCGAACTGCACGGATTTTCAGATGCGGCGCGCCAATCTCCGCTATCGTCCGCAAAAGGGCGGCAAGACCGAATTCCTGCACGCGCTCAACGGTTCGGGGCTGGGGCTGCCGCGCACGCTGATCGCGGTGATGGAGAATTATCAGCAGGCCGACGGCAGTATCGTGATTCCCGAGGTGCTGCGACCGTACATGGGCGGGGCGGAGAGGATTGAGGAAGAGTAGGGGAGAGAGTTGTCGAGGAACGCGGAACTTATAGTTTCCGGAGACTGAAACCTCACGAGGTTTCAGACTTCCCGTTTGCAAGATGCGGGCTTCGCCCTGGGAAAACCTCGTAATGGGATGGCCGCTCGAATTGGCAGTGCGAGTGGCTTCGTCGGGCGTGGGTTGATAAAACGAGCGCCGCCGAAACATTCCAGTAAAACCGCACTAAGGCCCGGGATGCTTCGCTGCGAGCAGCCCAACAGTCTTGACCTGACTTTTCGGACTGCTCGCG
>Ga0187864_10000538_pt1 | contig 41316 bp, 40 predicted proteins | sample June2016WEW_11_4_FD_132985 | JGI IMG/M metagenome (GOLD analysis project Ga0187864, IMG submission 132985) | Peatland microbial communities from SPRUCE experiment site at the Marcell Experimental Forest, Minnesota, USA - June2016WEW_11_40 | ecosystem: Environmental > Terrestrial > Soil >...
GACGCCATGGCAAACCTCGGCGACATTGGGGGATATGATTACTCGCCGGTTTTCGACAGTTCACCGTACTTCTTCAATGCCATGCGGCTTCGGAGCATTCCCCGGTTCGTGGTCGCTCGGGGCCAGGGCGGCAACCTTCGGGCCTTGGCGTGTGTCTTCGCCTTCATGCTCACGGCGGTCGTTTTGGTGATCGCCACCATCCTGCTTCCCGTCAAGCGTTGGCTCGGTCGCCGGAGTGACACGGCTCCGCCGCTGGCCGGCAGCATCCTCTACTTCATTGCCATCGGGGTCGGCTTCATGGTGGTGGAGATGGCCTTCATGCAACAACTCTCGATCTTCCTTGGACACCCCGTTTATTCCTTCGTTGTGGCCTTGGCGGGATTGATCCTCTCCACCGGGCTCGGCAGCTTGGTTTCGGACCGCTTGGGCCTCGGTTCCAGCGGCACCGCACGCCTTCCGGCTCTGGCCGCCACCCTCATAATTGTCGCTTATTCGGTGGCGGTTCTGCCGGCCATCCACCACTTCACTCCTGCAGTCCTCTGGCAGAGGGTCGCAGTGTCGCTCGTACTGGTCCTGCCCTGCGGATTCCTGATGGGGTTTTGCTTTCCGGTAGGTTTACGTTGGATGACCCGGCTCCAGCAGGGGGCCAACTTGCCCTGGATGTGGGCCCTGAACGGCGCCGCTGCGACGCTCGGCAGCTTTGTGGCCCTCCTGGTCTCCATGGAGACATCGATTACCACCTGCGTGCTGACCGGGGCAGCCTGCTACCTTGTCGCGGCGATAACTCTCCCGGCCCGGGGGGTCTTGGCGGTGGCCCCCACAATCGCAGCCGAGATCGCAGTAGGGCACGGCCGGGAATGATCGGTTGAGCCACCGTTAGTCGATCTCAACGGAACAGGCGCTAATAGTTGCTGCCAACGAGCCTCCAGAATTGCTGTGTTTGAGATTTACGGTATCTCCAGCGGCGATGGTGTCACTTCCCGTGCTCGTCTGCTCGCCGGGGGCGCTGAAACTCGTTGTGATAGTCACGGTCAACGGGCTGCTTGGGGTCGCGTAATTGTCGCGGAAACCAACAACATGGGATGCGCCGGTCGGCGCACCGGTTACCCAACAAATCATGTTGGGAGCAGTCGCAGAACGCGGTGCAACGGACGCAAAAGCCTGCTCGGCGGTACCTTGTCCAGTGTTGGTGAAGAATCCTGTGAAGCCCAAAGAGCCCGCTGGGATAGTCAGTCCGTCGATCCCGGAGATAATCATGCCCGTAGCAGGACTGTTCGGAACCAACTCTGCGGAATAGCCGAGAACTCCCGCAGTCGTACCACTGGTCCAACTGCCTACCCACATCACGTCGATACGGTCCCCATTGGCTACAGTGAAGGCGTGTGCAGGATTAAGGTCACAGGCCACGCCATATGGGGATACCCCGGAGTTCCAAGTTGCTAGCATCGAAGTGTTCGCCATTGCTCCGCTTGCCCCAACGCCGTGCCTCACATAAGCAGCCAGGTTGGCAGTGGGAGCCCCGTTAGCCGAAAAACAAAAGTTGCTGATGGTCCCGCCGTTGGTGAGAGCAATAGGAGTTTCTTCGTTTGTCTCTGTCTGGTTGGCTGTGGCCGAGGTCGAGAATCCGCTGAAAACGGCGATTGATGCCCCACCCCCCGAACTCCAAGTGAGAGGGCACGAAGCATCGGTATAGCTCAGGGTGCCTGACCCACCCGCAGTCAGCACGTAGACACCGTTGAAGCCGGAGGGAGTTATATTATTAACAGAAACCGTCTCGCCTGTGGCGAACGTACCCGAAGAGGTTGTGACCGTTGCCGTGCTTCCGCTGCATGACCCCCCATTGACGGCATAGGTCGCAATCGTAGACCCACCCAAGTTTCCGCCTATGGGTTGGGCGTCGATCCCGGTTATTTGGGCCGAGACCTCATAGACGTGGTTGCCACCTGAAGATGAGGTATTCGCAATTTCTATCGGCGTGCCTTCGAATACGTAGCGCGGCGGGACTGCCGTGCCCTGTACGGTGACGTAATTGCTACTATGTTGGGCAACCTCCGTAATGTGCGATTCGGTGTCCAGGATGGGCGTGGTTCCGTTCAACACTTCGGCCAGTCCTATCTGGCTGATTCCGGTGTAGGCGTTGTCCAAGAAAACCGCCCCATACGTGCCGATGAAGGCGGAAAAAGGCATTGGCCACAAATTGCCTGTGCCTGAACCAAACCACGACCCGAAAGTGTTTGGAGAAGCGCTAGCATTGGGGTAACCGCCGATCCAACCACCGTATGTGGCGGAAGCTCCCGGTGTCGCGCAGTTAGCGTTGCCGCCGGCTGTAATACCGGTTGCAAACTGGACCCCGCTGCACTGGCTGGGAGCAGAGGCTAAAGCGGTAGCCGTGCCCGCATTGCCGATGACGTTTCCCGTCACATTGCCGGTCAGGTTCCCGTTCACATTTCCTGTTACGTTGCCGGTCAGGTTGCCGGTTACATTGGCATTGATTGTCTGAGCGGAATTAAGGTCCTGGCCGAATGTGTTGGAGGAGTAGAAGCCGCCGCCGATTCCAGAGCCTCCCAGCCAAGTCCCGGTCCAATAAACCCGACCCGGACCAAACGGATAGGGGTTTGTGACATACGTCGTTTCCCATCCCGCCGAATAGGCAAGATGAATGCGCCCGGTATCATTGGGAGCGGAGTCCACCACCATAGCTCCGACCGCTGGCCCGGTGTAGGTTGAAAGGTTGTAGCTGTTGCCGCCGCAGCCACCCGGATTGCAGAAAAGCACCAGATTCCCCGGCCAGAACCAGTCGGCGGGATACCAGTTTTCCATGCCCACGGTATAGGATGAAGGGCTTCCCACGCTGTCCGTATATGCGCAGACTCCGTTCGCCCCGCATGCCGCCGAGGCGCTGAGGCCGGTAGCCACCGCCCAATTTCCGGTGCCGATTGGAAGCGTTCCACGAGGCGTGCGCAGCAAATCGAACGTGGTGACACTCGAATTCGTCAAGGCGGGCCAGACGGCAAAGACCTGGGCGCTGCCGCCGATGGTTGCAGCGCCGTTCATGAGGTAGCCTGCCAGCAAAGGCGCCGTGACGGCACCAGCCGCCGTGTGGCCAACCACGTAGTACCAATAGGACGTGCTGCCGCCGCTGGCGTTGGTGGCAAATACGCTGTCGAGGGCTCCACCGGGCGCCGCCCCTTCCGCTGAGGCTGTCGGGCCAAGAAGGATAAGTCCAGCCCCGCCCAGCGCGTGGCCATTGCCATCATTGAGCGGATTCGTACAGTTGCCCTGCTCCCAGTGCGTCCAGCCGTCGATGTCCACCGGTCCCGTGGTTCTGAGCGCAAACTGACTCCAGGCTTGGAAGATCGAGTGCGAGACGGTCAGATGATTCCCGCCCTGCCAGTCGATGTCGTTTCCATTGCAATTCGAGCTAAAATCGCTGTTTTGAACCCAGGTAATACCGGCATTGATTGACCCGTTCGGCGCTGCGTAGAGCTTGCTGCCGCAGGCCGTCGCGTTGCAGGTAGTTACGCCGGTCATACCATAGAGATGGTCAATCGTTTGGGCTTGGTCGTTGTCATTTTCGATGAAGTGCAAAAAGCCATAGCCCGTGTTCATTCCACCATGCACATCCTTAATGGTTGCCCACCAACCGTTGTCACGTAGGGCGGAATTGGCGCTGGTATTGGTGCCTGGAGTGATTTGCAGGCCGAGAATGCTGACCCCAAGGGCATACGCAGTACCGGCGGTCGTCCCGATCATAATGCAGTCGGTAGCACTCGAAAGGTTGCAGATGATGTTAGCGCCATAGGCCGAAAGCGTCTGGTAATAATTGGTGAATGAGATTTGCGAGGAAACCAGATAGCTGCCGGGAGGCATAAGAACCGTGCCGCCCACGCCTGCCGCAGTGATAGTCGCATTGATGGCGGCGGTATCATCCGTCGTGCCGTTGCCGGTCGCACCGTAGGCTTTGACGTTGTAGACCTGGCTGCCACGGTCGGTCACCCACTTCGCGTTCACGTTGTAGGTGGGCGTGCCCGCGGGGAGCTGGGCAAGAGTGGACGCCGGACGCCAGCTACCAGCGACCAAGATGAGCGCCAGCCCGGATAGGAATAATCGGGCGCGCAGCATCGGCCTGCGGGTGCGCATTGTTTTCCCCGCGGCCCTAACGAGCCGTCGGGCCACCGATTGGTAGACACGGGATTGCATATTGGAACCCTCTCTTCTGACCATACATTCACCCTCCTGTGGCCGGGACGGAAGCCACAAGGTTGAGATTAACACCGTTGCGGAGTTCGAAATACCTTACTCGCGTATCTTGCTCCATAATACTAGCCTACCAGCTGAAAATGGAAATATGGGAAAAGATGTTAAAAGACTGCTAAAAATGTTGTATTTAAAGTGAATACAATAACTTACGACTTTCACAATGTGAAAAAACGGCCTTCAACTGTCCCTTTTTGACACATACATGCAGAAATCTGCATATTCTGGCCCGGGTGTACTTTTAGTCCGATGCGCATCCTACTCCTGAACGAGTATTTTCATCCTGACGTGGCTTCTACCGCCCAACACAGCGCCGAACTGGCCCTCGCACTGGCGCGTCAAGGTCATGACGTCACGGTACTTACCGGCCGGCGCGTCTACGATGGCGGGGAGCAACTCCTGCCCAAAACGGAGTTGTGGCAAGGCGTGCGCATCTGGAGAGTCGCCAGTGTGGGGCTCGCCAAGACCGCCCGCTGGCAGCGCGCCCTGCATTTTGCCAGCTTGCTCATGACCCTTGCCTGGCGCTTGCTCTTGCTGGGGTCTTTCGATGCCGTGGTGGCCATGACGACCCCCCCGCTGATTTCCTGGTTGGCCGCCGTTTTCGTGCGCTTGCGGGGCGGGCGGCTGATTGTCTGGGTGATGGATTTGAATCCCGATCAGGCGGTGGCGGCCGGCTGGTTGCGCCAAGGCTCCTTGGCGGCGCGGTTGCTGGAAGGCTTGCTCCTGAAAAGTTTGCGGAGCGCGGACCGCATTGCCGTGCTCGACCGCTTCGTGCGCGACCGGCTGGTACGCAAGGGGGTGCCTCAGGGGAAGATCGAGGTGATACCTCCCTGGGCCCACAACGCGGCGGTGCGCTATGACCCCGAAGGACGCAAGGCCTTTCGTGAGCGGCACGGCCTGGGTGGGAAGTTTGTGGTCATGTACGCCGGGAACCACAGCCCCTGCCATCCCCTCGACACTCTGCTCGAGGCGGTGGAGCGTCTTGCGCAAAACACTCAAATAGCTTTTTGTTTTGTGGGCGGCGGCAGTGAGTTTCAAAAGGTGAAGGAATTCGCGCAAGCGCGAGAACTCGAAAACGTCCTGTGCCTTCCCTACCAGCCGCTCAGCCACCTCTCCGCCGCCCTCTCGGCTGCCGACTTGCACGTGGTGGTGATGGGTAATCCCTTCGTTGGCATCGTTCACCCTTGCAAGATCTACAACATTATGAGCGTGGGAATTCCCGTGCTTTACATCGGCCCTTCCGAGAGCCCTATCGCCGACTTGCTGCGCCTCGGCTCGTCCGCGACGTGGGCCTACTTGGCTAGGAACGGGGAGATGGAAAGCGTCGTGGAACGAATCCTGGCGGCGTCTCGACGCGGCCCCACACGCTCGGAAGCGGAAACGCAAATCGCCAAGCGGTTTGCACAGGAAGAGCTTATCCCGAGAATGACCGGATTGGTCACGGGAACTCGAACCGGCGGCGCCGTGAGCGATCGCTTGATCGCGATCACGGCGTCACCGGGGGAGCAGGTATGAGAACTTATCTGGGACTTCTTTTTCTTTCGGCGCTGTTCAGTTTGCTGATCACCCTCCAAGTGAGGAAATTGGGCCACCGGCTGCGTGCCTTCGGCAAGCCGCACGGCGACCGGCAGCAGGCGCAGATCCCGCGCTTAGGGGGTCTTTCGATTTTCCTGGCCACGCTAGCGGCTTGGGGCGTTCTGCTCCTGGTGCCGAACGAAGTGCGAGCGCGCTTCATCTCCGAGTGGCGCACAGTATTGACCTTACTGGTTCCAGGGACGCTAGTGCTGTTGATGGGCGTCTACGACGATGTGCGGGGCGCAACGCCCAGGCAGAAACTGGCGATTGAAGTCATAGCAGCGGGGATGGTGTGGTGGGCGGGCTTTCGCATCGTTAGCCTGCCCGTTCTCTGGTATCGAATCGAGAGCCCCCTCTGGAGCCTCCTGCTCACCGTCTTGTGGATTGTAGCGGTGACCAACGCCTTTAACCTGATTGACGGCCTTGATGGACTCGCTGCCGGAATTGCGTTCTTCGTCGCCATCTGCGTCTTTTTCGTTTCGCTGCTTCAAAGTAACTACTTCGCTTGCATTTTGGCCATCACCCTGGCGGGCTCCTTGCTCGGGTTCTTGCGATTCAATTTCGCCCCTGCCACGATTTACCTGGGCGATAGCGGCAGCCTGTTCTTGGGATTCTTCTTGGCCACCCTGGCCATTCACAGTTCGCAAAAGAGCTCGACGCTCTTGGCCTTGGTGGTCCCCTTTGTGGCCTTCGGCCTCCCCTTGATGGACACCACACTTGCCGTGGTGCGCCGTTTCCTGAGCAGGCGCCCCTTGTTCACCGCCGATCAGGATCACCTCCACCACCGGCTTCTGCGACAGAGGCTGTCGCCGAGAGTGGCGGTCCTGCTGCTCTATGCGCTGGCGGCGTTGTTTTCACTCGGATCACTCCTGATCGTTCATTCAACCGGAAGCCTGATCGCGCTGGTGGCGATCTTAGCGGGCGCCTCAGGGTGGTTTCTGACCAGCCGGATTCAATACGAGGAGTTGTCGGAGCTGAACGTTTATGTCGCGCGAGCCGTACATTCACAGCGGCACGTGCTGGCCAATCAAATTCTGATTCGCAAGGCATCGCGGCAATTGGAAGCGGCCGCAAAGTTGGAGGAGAGCTGGCGGGTTCTGGTCAGTACTCTCGAAGCTCTCGACTTCGACGAGGTCTCGTCTGACCTTCCCAAATGGCCGAATGGCCGTGCGCCGTCTCTTCCCGGATGGTCGCGCCCGGGCGAGGACCGCTCTGAGGATTGCTGGCACGTTTCCATCCCGCTCCATGCCGGTGAAAGGGTGGTGGGAGAGTTGCAGCTTTATCGCGAACTCGCCAAGGGTCGCCTGCTCTTCCAATTCTCCTCGCTGCTGGATACGTTGATACCGCCCTTGGAGAACCAGCTTCAGCGCTGTTATGAGGCGCAGGAAAAAGCCCTGGCCGGCGAACTCGGCGTGCTGCGAACTCCGACCGTGCCACCCGCTATCCTCGCCAACGATCGCAAAGCATGAGACAAGTCCGTGGGGACCTTCCCCTGCGGGTGTAGAGTATTCAGGCGCTCTCCCGCGGGCTGGTTCCTGCATCCAACGACGGAGTTCACAGACCTATGTGGGCCCTCAAGAAAATCGCCTCCCGCTTTCTCTTCCCTATTCCATTGTGTCTGGAGGTTCTGGCGATTGGCTTGCTCCTTTGCTTCACGCGGAGACAGAAGACGGGGAAAACGTTGGTTGGTCTGGCCGGAGTGCTACTCTTCCTTTTCGCCAGCCACTCCGTCTCCACTCTGCTTCTAACACCGCTGGAGGGGAGATATCCACCCCTTGTCATACAGCCTGGAGCTGCTCCGTCTGCGGAATTGAAGGATGTGAAGTTCATCGTTGTTCTGGCGGCGGGCTTCACCGGCGATGCCAGCCGCCCCGTGGAGCTCCGGCTCGACGACGATTCGATGGCGCGACTTGTGGAAGGCGTCAGGGTAAGCAAAGTGTTGCACGGCTGCAAGCTCGTTCTTTCAGGAGGGCCGGCACCTGACGGCCTTTCCTCGATCGCTCAAGTCATGGCCCAAGTCGCCCAGGAGCTTGGCGTCGACCGTCGAGATATGGTTCTCGAGGAACAATCCTCGGATACGGAAAGCGAGGCGCTTGCCGTCGCATCCGTCGTAGGGAAGCAGCCGTTCATCCTGGTGACGGAAGCTTCTCACATGCCTCGTGCGATGGCTCTCTTCAGGAAACAAGGCACACATCCGATTCCGGATCCCATGGGCTATTACTCCCGACCTGGGCAACCCTTTTCGCCCCTGGATGTGTTCCCTGACGCCGAGGAACTCCGCGGCTCGCAACGAGCCGTTTACGAGTACCTGGGCCTGGCATGGACGAAGCTCCGCGGAAAGATATAGAACGCAATTAACAAATTCTGCACTGACCACCTGCTGAGGAAATCCTGAGGCAACAGTTGCCCGTAGCCTCCCAACCGCAGTACCTTCCCACGTGAGGATTTCCTCTCTCGCCACAGCGTAAGACCTTCGGGCCTTCTCCTTCCTCTGCGACCTCCCTCCACAATCTGGAACCAGATTCCCTCCTGACCTTCCACTTTTCTGAAGCTTGCCATCCTCGTTGGCTTATTGCACTCCTACGCTTAATGCGGCAGAGGTGCTCTACGTTATGGGGAATTCCGTTAGTGCCATCCTCCGACGTTGGCTTGAACCGCATCAGATTTCATGTCTACCTTCTCCCGACTTACGTAGCCTGAACCAACTTGGTAGAAAGCTCGGTAATTCGTCCCGACTTGCGTTGTCGCTGTTCAACCTATTATCAGGTCGAAACGATGTTGGTTAGTGACGATCCCTCCGAAACCTTTTGGAGTTCCTTCAAGGTATCCGCATGATGTAGGCCAAGGTAACGCAAAATCCTGGCGTTCCCGAGTAGCTTTGCTACATACCCGCGTGCAAGCACCAAGTTGAGCACTTCGTTGCCATAGGATGTTTCAATTGACTTCAAGTCCGACTGCAGCCTTTCCATTTCTTTTTCCATTTTGGCGACCTGCTGAGCTGTCAGTGCCTCGACGATCTTCGATTTGTCGGCGTTCACGAGCATCCGCGGAGGAGTTGCTGCGAGCAATGCCTTGACATAGGGGACCCCAAAGTTATTCGCTGCGGATAGAACTTCTGCAACCTCGATCTGGCGCGTTGGCCTCATCTTCCTGATACAAGAGAATACCCTGGGTGGTATCCGCCGGTTCTTAAGAATTTCGGCTGCCTCCTCACAAATTCCCCGGAGCAAATCCCGTTTCTCACGGATTTTCGCGACATCCACGTTCAGTACCTTTGCGATCCTTCCCTCGGGTATCCCACTCCTGATGGCATTCAGGATCATTAGGTGCTCCTGGATTGTCGAGATTCGGTTTACTCGCTTATTGTACGTGTAGCCTTCATCGTAAGTTGAAATGAGGCATCGAGCGTGACTCGAGCCAATTTGCTTCAGAATCTCAAGTCTCACATGGCCATCCAAAAGAAAATAACTACACACCTTGCCTTTCTGAGGAAACACTATCAACGGTTCAATGATTCCCATCTCCTTCACTGATGCAAGCACTTGTTGAAACTTCCGCGTCGCCTGCAAAGAGGGCCTAAGCTTTTTGAGCGGGAGGATGTTCGCAATCGGTACAAGCAGGCCGTTCGGATCAAATCCCATCGAGACCTGCTTGACCATGTTCAAACCCTTTAGCTTTCCTGGATTCTCGCCGCCAGATAAGTCGGCAGGGAGTCTAACCCTTCAGCGCGCAGCAGGGTCACGAAGTTCTCATCTTGAAACAACATCTTGAGGGCCGAATCCACGAATAGTAGACGGGCTTGCGTCAACTGAGCCTTCTTGATAAGCACTTTGTGTCGGTCTGCCTCTCGCTGGTAAGCGCGGACGATTGCTTCTGCAGACAGTGGACGGTCACCCATTGGGCGGAGGCCCAGGACAAAGAGCTTCCCTTTGGCATTGCGCATCTCTATCATGCGGCGAACGATAAGCAGCTTGCGGCCGCGTAGGTTATGGTTTTCGTAAGCCTCGGAGAGCGCTCGCTGTATGCCGGCTTCATCGGCGTTCGCTATTTGCGCGGCTACCGATATCGGGATCCGTCCATTCTCGACAGCAGAAAGCAGCCGCTCCTCACCATGGCCCAATAGGTTCAAGATTCCTGCTACGTAGGTTTCGGCAAGGTCGACTTTCTTTGCGATCTGGCTGGTGCTGTATCCCCTCGTCCGCAAATTGTCAATCTCGCGCAACAGCTCGAGGCGCTCGCCAGTCTGGGGTAGTCTACATAACCACCGTTCGATGCTTTGGTCTTGACCTCTTCCCACGCAAAGAATTTGAACATGCGGTGCTGGCTGTCGTGGCCCAATTGCTCGAAGGATCGGAGGGCCACGAGGCTAAGCTCGTGCCGGGATAGCTGGCCGGGCACGCGCTTGTACACCGCTTGGAGCAGCCGCTTTCGGAATTGTTGCTGGATACGCAATTCCGTAGCCTGCTTCTTCCGTTCGGCCTTCTCTTCGGGGCTGAGACCGACCGAGTGAACCGCGTGGGTCTGGCACTTGCGGCTGGTGCAGACTTGGAGCTTCGTTCCGGCGCGGTTTGGTCCGACTGTCACCGATCTTTACATCGAGAACTTCAATGCGGAAGGGTCATATCAGACACCGAAGGGCTGGGTGCGGCCGGAGCATCGAACAGAGACGATTCACGTGAAGGGAAAGCCGGATGTCACTGTGGACGTGAAGGTCACACGGCATGGACCGATCATCACGGAGCTGGTGCCTGGCGAGTCACGGCAACTAGCACTGCGCTGGACTCTGTATGACGGGCTGCGGTTTCCGTTCATCGACGTGAACGAGGCGCAGAACTGGGAAGAATTCACGAAGGCGTTCTCAACATTCGGCGCTCCCGGGCAAAACGTGGTGTACGCCGATGTTAACGGAAACATCGGCTATCACACGACGGGAAGGGTGCCGGTCCGCGCGGCGGGCGATGGCAGTTTGCCCGTCAGCGGAGCAGATGATGGGCACGAATGGACTTCTTACATTCCGTTCGACAAGCTGCCGAGCACCTACAACCCGCCGTCAGGAATTATTGCAACCGCAAATGGACGAATCACACCGGATGGGTATCCGAATTCGGTGAGCATGGAATGGGACGCACCATGGCGGACGGCGCGGATTTATCAGGTTCTCGCATCGCGGCGGAAGTTTTCGCGGGCTGACATGTTGGCGCTGCAGACGGATATCCACTCCGAGCCGGATCTGTTTGCGGCAAAGAACTTTTTATATGCGATCGATCATGCGTCGAACCCGTCAGCGCGCGCTAGGCGGGCTGCAGATCTGATACGGGGTTGGGACGGACGCATGCTGGCCGGCTCGGCAGCGCCAACGATCACCGAGGCATCGCTGCGCGAATTGCGACGCCTGCTGCTTGAACCCAAACTGGGAATTGCTCCTCCGGAAACGTCGCTCAAGGTGGATTCAGAGTATTACACGGATACCGAAAGCAGCACTCTGAGTTGGAGGACCTACTCGTGGTTGTTGCGGTCGGTGTGGATCGAAAACATCTTGCTGAATCGCCCAAAGCAGTGGCTGCCCGAGAAATATCCGAACTACGACGAACTGCTAACGGCGGCGGTCGATGCTGCGGTCAGTGAATCGCAGGCTCCGAAGGACCTGACATCGTGGAAATAGGGCGTGGCAAACGCGGTAGAAATACAGCACCCAATTCTGGGAAAGCTTCCGATTATCGCGAACTGGTCGGGACCGGGCGTGAAGGCGCAGTCGGGCAACGGATATACGGTGAAGGCGGTGACGCGAGGCATTGGGCCTTCGGAAAGATTCACCGCCGATCTGGCCGACCTGGATCAGTCGACCCTGAATATCGTGACCGGGCAGGGCGGGAATTTTCTCAGCCCGTACTACATGGATCAATGGAAAGCGTGGTACGACGGGACGACTTTCATTCTGCCGTTCAGCCCCAAGGCGGTCGCGGCCGCGAAGACGCATGAACTGACATTGGAACCGGACCGGTGACGAGTGAATTGAGTCTATAGGACACGATTGCCATCGTTCGCGCACATTGCCGATCATTATTTCCCTCCCGCGCGATTTTTCGCGCCTGGCCTCAAAGCCAAGGAGCGCGGAGCCGTTGTTGCTGGCTCCGCGAGAGGCTTGCCTTTTGCCGCCATCTTCTTCTTCGCCTAGACCACGAAGGAAGGCGTGCGGTCCTCATGGAACGGGCATTGGGCAACAAGGCGCTGCCCGCTCGGCCGCAAGGGGACGAACCGGCCAATGAGGTCTTCGATCGGCAGGCGCGATTTCAATTCCTGCACCTCGGACCCTCTGCCGGGAAGCGGCGGCCCCGGTGGAGAGTGCCGGCTAGCCGTGGCCAGCCGCAGAGGGGGAGGTTGGGCCGCACCGAGAAGCCGTTCGAGGTCATCCAGGCCTCTGCCCAGCCGGACGAAAAAGTCCGTCACATCGCCGCCTTCGCCCACTTCCTCCGGCAAGCCCGCGCACCGTTGCCAAGAAGGTCTTGGACGCGACCAAACTCTTCCATGCTGACCATGGCCGGGTGCTTCCCGTGGAACCACTGTCCTTGATGGACGATGTGCCCCGCATAGAACGGATTCATGAGCATCCTGTAGAGGCCGCTTACGACGATCGGCATTCCGCCCCTGCGTTTCCGTTGCAGGGTCCGCAGTCCCATCTGATCGGTGGCGAGGTCGAGCAACTGCGTCACCGAATATGAGCCGGTCAGGAAGAGCCGCCACAGCTTCTGGATAAGCAGAAAGCGGTCAGGGTCGGCAGTAATGATCTTCTCGCCGGCCTCGGATCGGGCGTTCAGATAACCGATGGGAGCCATGTTGGGCAGCCAGCCCATCTCCCGCTTCGTACGGTTGCCCCGCCTCACGTTTTCGCTCAGCGAGTCCACGTAATACTTGGATTGGCCGAACATGATCGCCAGCATGAATTTGCCTTGAGACGTGTTCTCGACCGTGTAGGTCGGGAAGCGCATATCGGCCAGGGTTCCGGTATCCAGGAGTTGAATGATCTGGCCGCCGTCCAACGCGTTCCGGGCGAGCCGGTCGGGGTGCCAAGCGAGAATACCGTTGGCGCGGCCCCGCTCGATCTCGCTGAGCATCGCGTTGAAAACTGGGCGGCCCGGCGTCTTGGCGCTCTTCGCTTCTTCTTTGGTAGCTATGACGCGAAGTTTCTCCCGTTCCGCGTATTTTTGCAATTCCTGCATCTGGGACTGGATAGACAAGACCTGATGATCCTCGTCCTCGGTGGATTTCCGACAATAGACGAAATATTGATTCACGAGGGTTATTGATTGTGGGGTTGAGTTTTTTCGACCTTTGGAACAGTCTACCGAGACGTCCAGTTTTTTCAAATGCGGTCAATCCCGAACTCTTTACAAAGGGGGCAGCTCTTGAAGTCGTGGCCCTTGGGCGGTTCCCTCGTCAGAAGTCGAAAAAGCGGGAGCAACTCCGCCGCCGTAAGCGGCGGTTTTTCCTCACCCGCTAGGTTCTGGGGTTTTGGTGGTGAGTCGCTCGGTTTTGGGTGCATCGCGGTTTCAGGCTACGCCAGCCCGAAGGAGCGTCAAAGGCGGGAGAAGTTGCCGGAGGCGGCAAGGCCGTCGCAGAGGTCATTGCAAACAAAAACGCCAGTCCACGCGAACGGACTGGCGCAAGAAATGAAGTAACCGGCTAGCGCGAGAGGCGAGAGGCTTCGCTTTGAAAGAACCGTCTCACCTCCTCCCAGGGCAGTGGTGCAAGCAGGTCGGGCATCGGGTCCTTCTCGGCGTCTTCAAACCAGGTCAGGGATTTCAGAAGGTGCGTCAGGCTGTGATTCACCCCTGCGTATTTTTGCTTGAACCATTCGAGCAATTGGGCAAGGCCGTACAGCTTCGCCACGGCGTAGAGATCGATGAAATCCCGCTTCGTCCCTCGGCTTGCGACCGCGCTCAGCTTCATGCTGGCGATGTCACGGGGATCAGCAACCTTCACGCCCTGGAACGGTGCAAATGGGAAGAGCACCGGATACGGGTAGGCGAGGAAACTGACTTTGATGCCCTGGACGGTCACGTGCAACGCGTCCGGGCCTTGCGCCATGAGCGCGAATCCGGCGAGGGATTTCATCCGCCGAATCAACACTTCCGGCTCTACCGAGTCGCGGCTGAAGAAATCGAGGTCTTGGGAACGGCGGTGTCCGAGATGGAGCGCAAGGCCCGTGCCCCCGGCGAGGTAGCACCGGTCAAGCACCCCGAGCGCTTCAAGGTCGTGCAGCGTGCGCTCCACCTGCGGGTTAATCACTTCCCGATGCCACACGTGTTCGTCGCTTTCCATAGTAATCACCTCCTTAGTGCACCAACAATGAGAGAAGGATTAACGGGCGGGGCGGAGCGCCGCCACGTCGTTAGGGGCTATCCCGTACACCAACGCCCAAAAGTTGGCCGATTTTCTCGAAAGGCGGCGTTCAGTAGCAATAACCCGCCTGATGTCCGCTTCCGAAAAGGTCTCTTTCATCCATTTGACAGCGTTTTCGTCTCCGAGCTCCAAAACGCGGGCTATGGCGTACTCGGGATAGGCCGTGGGGTTGAAGTTGTCAAGGTTCACGTCCCAGAACAAAGGATATAAGTGTTGTGGGATCATAGGGTTACATTGTATCGCATCGAGGCCAGAAGTCAATGTCCGGATGCCGTCGGAAATCCGTTATCAGACGAGTATCGGAGGGAGATCAAATGCGCTGCAAGGGCTCCAGAGCCGTCTTCCGATTGGGGAATCCCGTCCGAATCCTTGGCACTCTGGCGAGTTCACAACGTTTTGCCGGATGAGCTTTCACCAGCAGCCTCAAGCACGTCGGCGAAAAGCCGCTTGATGGCTACCAATTGCGTCTTGGCATGCCGCAGTTTCTTTCGGATGGCCGCGGCAATCTCCTGCGAGGTCATGCCGTGATGCCACGACATAGGGCGGAGGCATGTGAAATCAACCCTGTTTTCAAAGCCAGCGTAGCATCGACTCGCGGGGTGGAGGTGGAGGGAAACTGCTGCTGTGCGAAACCCATCCGAGAGTGGCGCGACGGGCGTGTAAAAAATGCCACGTGCTTATGAAGCCCGGGGCGTAGGCCAGAGTCACTTCAGTTTGGGGACCCGGGATGCGAGTTGCATCTGCAACCGCGCCAATGCGACGGCCCCGATCTGGTTCTCCTAGCTTTCGTCCGCGCCAAGCTCTACGCCGACCTGTTTCACGATTTGAATGAAGTCGCCAGAATCGGCGGCCCTAAAGAGAAAGGAAGAGCCACGCAGCGATCTGCATGGCTCTGTGTAATAGGAACTGCTACGCGATCTTCACCAGCGATTCCTGGACTTTCTTTTTGTCCTCCAGGCAAACCGGCAGGAAATCGCAGTACCCGCAGTGCTTGCCGGGCCGTTTGTAGAATTTCCCCGCCGCGATGTCTTCGGAGACGATTCGCACCTTGGCGAGGTACTCCTCCAGCCGGCCCGCGTCCCGTTTGGCGAAATGCCATTGAATGACGGGCTCTTTGGTTTTGGTGAGAATGCAGTAGGCGACGCGGTCCGCCGTGGGGTCGGCGAGCCAGTAGGCGGTCAGTTGATCGGAGAGGGCGACCTCGTGCTCTTCATAGCCTGAGGCCGCGGTCTTGAAATCAATGATCGTCGCTAGGCCGTCCACCTGGGCAAGAAGGTCCACGATGCCGATGAAGGGCAGGCGCATGGTGGTGACGGCGAGTTCGAATTTCTGCTCGATGCCGTAGACCTTCTGGATTTTGGGAAGTTCCTCCGTAACGAACCGTTCCAGAAGCTTTTTGCCTTTTCCCCTCAAATCCTCCCAGGACGTGCGCTTGTTATAGCGAAGCTCCAGGCTCTTGAGGTTGTCCCATTCCCGCAGGAAGGTGTCCTCGGGGCTGACTCCCTCGCGGAAGAAGTCCGCCAGGGCCACATGGATCAGCCCTCCGAAGACAAGGCTGGCGCTTTCGATCTTGGGCCGGAGATTCTCAACGTAGTAGAGGCGGTATTGCTCCGGGCAGGTGAGATATCGGTTGATGCGGGAGTACGAGAGGTGCGTGCGCGCTCTTGTTCGAGAACCTCGTCCGGCTCTTTAGTAAGGGATGTTGCCGTCATGGTTCCCTCCTTTGGGAGTGTTCCCCTTGACGGGGAACACCTTTTCCACGTTCACGTACTTGCCGTCGTCGCTGGGTTTGGTGGTGACGCGGCAGGGCAGATTCAGCCGGAGTCCCTCCTCGATGCCTTCGGGATCGATTTCGTATCCCGCCGAGCCCACGTGCGTGGCGAGCTGCTTGGAGGAACCGAAGAGGCGGCAGCGCCGGCCATCCATCTGGAAGGTGATGTAGAGGCGTTCGCCCCACCGGCCGTTCATCTTGCCGATATCGAGCATGCGGGCGAAGACCGGGCTGCCGTTTCCCCCGTTCGTGGGTGCCGGGGGAGTGCTTGGTGAGGGAGCGGTAGCTACGGCGTGCCCGTTGAGTTTCAGAAAGGATGTGACGATCTCCCGCTGCAACTGAAGCGTTTTGACGGCCTTGGCTTTGATCTCCTCCTCTTGTTGGCCCGACACCGGCATCGAAAACTCGACGGAGACTGAATCGATGCGTCCGTCAGGGCTGACGCTGCGCTTAATGAGCATGAGGGCCGGGGGCACTGGCTCACTCGGCTGGCGCGTTTTTCCCTTCGAGGCGGGAGGTTTTTCAGGTGGCGCGGCGGTTGGCAGGGCGTTGGCCGGCGCTTCGGCTGGCGGGTGCGGCGCGGGCGGGGCTGGCGTTTGCGGCCAGGGCGCGACCGCGAGGATGTGCTTGCAGCGCCACGTGACGTCGGCTTTGTGAGTTTCAAAATCCGGGCAGGTGCAGGTCCAGTGTTCGCCTTCCTGCCGGACGAGATAAATCTGTCCAGGGTTGTGGAGAGAGTAGACGCGGCAGCCTTCGTCGGTTTTCGAGGCGACCAGGGCTCCGTTCTCAGCGCGTTCTTGGCGGGTCTCAAACTGTGTTTGGGTCATAGCGACCTCCTCCTAATTGTCAAAGATTGGGTTCTCAAAGAACCAATCTCAGCGTAGGGAACGTACGGAGGCGTAAAAGGCGGGAAGAATTGCCGGAAGCGGCAAACTACGGAGACTTGGCGGCATAAATACTGTGGGCAACGATGGAGAGATACAGCCACAGACTGAGCGCGATATTGTGCTTTTCGCCCGGACCAACTACCGCAATGAGCGGCGCGTCTTCGGCATCAGGCGGGCCGACCGGCGGGCGCAGATGTACGTGATCGGCAAGACCGGGACAGGAAAGTCCACGCTGCTCGAAACCCTGATCCGGCAGGACATCGCGCGCGGTGAAGGTATGGCGTTGGTTGACCCGCACGGCGACTTGGCCGAGAAGGTTCTCGCCGCAATTCCCGAAGAGCGGAAATGCGACCTTCTTTACCTCGATCCCATCGGCCCGGAGCCCCTCGGTTTCAATCCTCTCGAAAACGTCCCGCCACTCAAGCGGCCCTTGGCAGCAGCGGGTTTACTCGAAGTATTCAAAAAAATATGGGCCGATTCCTGGCGACCACGGTTGGAGCACATCTTGCGGAAGGCTTTGCTGGCGCTACTCGATCAGCCTTCGGCAACCCTGGCGGACGTGCTGAGGCTTCTCGTCAATTCAGCTTTCCGGCGGCACGTGGCAAGCAGGGTTCAAAACCCCCACGTGCGGAATTTCTGGCTTGAAGAGTACGAGAGTTACCCCGCCCGCTTCCGGGTCGAAGCCATCGCCCCGATTCAAAACAAAGTCGGAGCGTTTCTCGCGAATCCCATCCTCAATCGCATCGTGGGCAGGGCGACGAGCGCCTTCGACGTGCGACGGGTAATCGACGAGGGGAAAATCCTCATCGTGAACCTTGCCAAAGGCAAGATCGGCGAGGATGCCGCCGCGCTCCTGGGCGCCATGCTGGTCTCGAAAGTGAGCCTCGCCGCCTTGAGCCGGGCGGAGCTGCCCGAACGCGCCCGGCGTGATTTCTATTTATATTTGGATGAGTTTCAAAGTTTAACAACATTAAGTCTTGCGTCTATGCTAAGTGAATTACGTAAGTACAGAGTGAACATGGTGCTGGCCCACCAGTACCTGGCGCAGCTTGACCTGCCCATCAGGAGCGCGATATTGGGAAACGCGGGGACGATCATCTCATTCCGGGTTGGCATGGAGGACGCCGAGATTCTGGCGAAGGAATTCTATCCCGAGTTCGCTCCGGTGGACCTCGTGAGCCTGCCGAATTACTCCATTTACTTGAGGCTGATGGTGGACGGGAAGGTATCGGAGCCGTTCAGTGCGGAGACGGTGCAAGCTTCAGGCTGAAGAAGGCACGTGTGCGGGACCGACAACTCAATCCCAATGCAGTTGTTGTAGGCAAACGCGACTCAAAAGATTTTGAAATCTCCGCTCGCCTCGCATTTCCTTCCATCGGGGCTCCACTGCCAGGTAGATGAGCCAATCGCATCGTTCTTCAAACGCCCGCTCTAATGCATCCATGCAACGGGCCTTTTCTCGCAGCCCTGCGCGGACCAGTGCTTCGTAATACCCCGAAAAGTACGCGATTTTCTTATCTAGCAAGGCTTCCTTCAGGCGAGCAAGCTGGCGAAGCGCATTCTTGCGGTCTCGCTTCCTGCCGTAAACGAAACCAAGCGATGCAACGGTGGCAGGCAAGAAATCGATCTCGATGGATTTTTCGTAGTGCGGAATCGCCTGGTCCGGTGCCCCTGCCGCGCAGTAAAAGTCACCGAGAAGATGGCGGGCAGGTGCAAAGTCCGGGAAATTGTTCACCACTTCTTGGCCCAAGCGAACCGCTTCGACAACTCTCCCCGCAAAATGCATCAGCCAAGGCTCTGTGACGACGGTCATCGGACTCTCATAATCCACGTCGGCGGCAGTACGAGCGTGCGCGAGCCCTTCCTCGAATCGTCCTTGCGCGACCTGCAATATCCCGAGAAAACAGTGGGCGAGCTCATTCTGAGGGCTTAAACGCGGGGCTAGGTTAAGATCTTCCTCTGCCTGTTTCCAATTATATTCATAGATGAGGTAGGTGAGGCCCCGTAGCGCGAATGTGGATCCCATGTTGGGAGCTTCTGCGATTATTTCCCTTGCCATCGAAATCGTTTCCTTATGGAGGAGGCGCGCCATTCCCACATGACCCAAATTGATATACGCGAGAACGATGAGGGGATAAGCCTCGGCGATTTTATTCGCCTTGCAGAGCTCTTCGTAACGGTTAATGACACCAGCCAATGACGAGCTCCTGTGCGCTTTGACTTCATTGAGAGCAAGGGTGAGTTTTTTCTCGAGTGCGGACAACGAGGGACATGGGATCGATTCGACCAGGTAATCAGGGGACAACCGGTATCCTCTGCTGTGCACCGTGGTGATAATGCCTTTGCCTAGTTGCTTCCTCAGTTCCATGACGTGGAGGTCCACCGGATTGCGGCCCTCGTGGTACTGGTCACGCCGTGGTTCAAATTCATTTTTCAGTATTATGTTTCCCCTCCGCTGGACGAGTCGATACAACACCCTGAACGCTAAGGGATTCAAGGGGACAGGTTTCCCCTCTCTGATCACCTCCCTCACATGCCCATCGACCAGTAAATCGCCGGCCCGGTACGAGGGTGGTATTTCCGTTTCCCGTCTCATGACGGCCTCACTCGCCACACTCTCTTACAAAACCCTTACAAATTTCTAACGATCATCAGAGTAGCCTTCCAGTGCCTCCGTTCTTAAACTCAAGACGCTGGGGGGAGTTGGCCGCTCAGTGCAGAAGAAGCAATCAACCGGACGCGCAACTACTTCCCTGGCGAAGTCGAGTATATGAAAAATCCCGGGGTGCTAGAACACCCCAGGTCTCGCTTACGCGGGAGCCATTCATCATCGAGGCACCGATGACAAACAGCCGCCGCGCCACCACCGCCCCAACGAACGGTGCTGACCGCGCCCCCTCCTCGCTGACCTCGACTTTCACCTCCCCCTGTCAGGGCAATCAAACCCTAGGGAACGCCAAGACGCTTTTAAACGTGGGCTTCAGTTGCTCGCCGGAGCACTTCATGGGTGGCGAAATTTCTCTCTATCGGCCCCGGCAGGATGGCCTGGCCTGCCCCGCGTGCGTCTCCTTGAACGCCGCCGGTCTGGCCGATATTGCCGCCGACCCGCTGTTTTTTCCACCCCTAGCGGTCCTTGCCGGGCTCGCGGTTCATCTACTGGCCGCCGAGATCACCAATTTTGACAAGCAGGGCGATGCTCGGCCCAACTTCTTCCTTTATGACGCCTTTGCGCACGAGTTGCATGCGCTGCGCGTGCCCCGCGATCCGAATTGCGCCATCTGCGGTTCCGTGGGGGCCCGGACGGGACTCGAGGAAAATGCGATGCTCGCAGCCCAAGGAGAATGTCGATGAGCGGGCAGATGCCCCTCCTATCGGTGGTCACTTTTGCGTTCGCCTCCTTGATGCTCTCGGCAATTGTGCCCGCCGCTCGCTTGCATCTGGCGTTGTTTTGCATCGACTTCGAAGCTCAGATCGAGGCGCTCGCCGTTCACCGGAAGCCTAGCTGTGAATTCTGCGGGAGGGCGTAGCCATGATGCTGTGCAGAGTGGTGATGCTGCTCCTTAGCGGCGCCTTCGGAGGTCTTCTGGCTCTGGCCATGATGGGCGCAGGGCTCGCCATAATGGGCGCGCCGGAGTCAGCAAAGCGCCTGCTCAAGAATCTCGCGATTGCGCTTGGGCTCTTTGCGCTGGGGACCTGGGTGCTTCACTGTCTCTGCGCAATGGGGCGTTGAAAGACCATGGATATATTACTTCACCTCGTGGCATGTTTTGCCGCATTAACGCTCATCGCGGCGGCTTTAGTGTATCCCTTCAATCCCGAGGTGGCTCAGAAACTTCTTAAACGCCTGCTGTTTTCGCTTCTCGGCGTTTTGGCGGGACTGGATTTGGTTTGCCAGCTCGTGCACCAGCTCGGCGGGTTCTGCGCAGGAATTCTCTTCATGCTCGCGAGCGGCGTGGCCTATTGGGTGCGCGAGTATCGGATGCGCCCGCCCAGCCGCCCAGAGAAGCCCGGCCGGGCGGAACGCAAGCCCATTCTACCGGGCGGGAGGTAACAATGCGCTGGCTGCTCGACCAGTTCTTCGGAGCGAAGATCGAAAAGGAAACCGACCGTTATCTGGGCCGGCTTGCTCTCTCGCCGACACTCGCCTCCCAGAAGAATGCGGCCGAGCTTCTTCAAGGCTTCGCTTCCGCGCCGGCGCCACGCGTCACCCTGGGCAGAACCCCATGGGGCCAACGGGTGGTTGTCCCGCTTGACGAACTCACGAGGGCGTTCGGCCTGGTCACCGGTGGCACAGGATCAGGCAAGAGCATGTTCGCCTTGTTGATTCTGAAGGCGCTGATCGAAACGTCGCCCGACGCGCGACCCATCGGGTTTGGGGTGATTGATCCAAAGGGAGATCTTTTCCAAGGAGCGCTCTTCCTGCTGCACGAGCGCCACGCGCGCCTTTCGGGCACCGATCCCTCCGCAGCCGAGGCCCTCCGGCGGCGCATTGTGATCTTGGATTTTGCGTCCCGCGATCCCGTGAGCTCGTACAATGTGCTGGCCCGCTGGCCCGAGGCGGAGCCCGATTTCTTCGCCTCGAACCGCGCCGACCTGTTGCTCGACTTGCTCGAAGGTGGAGACGGGTTGAGTCTGGGCGGGACCGCCGTCCTCCAGAAACTCATCCTGCTTCTCTCCGAATCCCTCTTGCCGATTACCTCCCTTACCGACGTTCTGCATGACGAGGGCTTGCGCGGCCGCCTTCTCGCAAGCTGTAGGAACCGCACAATCGCAACCTACTTTGCGCGGCAGTTCGCCGCCGTGCCGAAGCCCACCTTGGCCGCCATCGAGCGGCGCATGGAGTCGTTTTTCGCTTCCGAAGGCGTGCGTCTAGCTCTCTCCGGGAACACGGCGCCGGACTTCCGACGGCTCCAGGACAAAGCGAAGATCGTGCTCGTCAATTGTTTCGGGGAGAACATTGCCCGCAGCGTGCGGCGGCTGCTGCAGGCGCTCGTCGTATCCGACATCCGGCAGTCCGTGTTCGCGCGCCGGGACAAGGAAAACCCGTTCGTGTGGTTCACGGACGAGGCCCAGCATTGTTTTTCGAGCCCGCAGTTACGGGACAGCATGAACGATATCGTCTGCATGGCGAGAAGCTTTGGCACTTATTTTCTCTTCCTCACGCAGAACATCGCGCCGGCGGTCCAGGACGCCCGCATGCTGGCCGTTCTCCACACGAACGTCAAATGGGTTTTCGCAATGAGGGGCGACCCATCGGATTGCGCTTTCTTGAAGCCGGCGTTGCCTGTTACGGGGAGAAGAGTCCGCCCGCAAGCCGATCCGTTCGCGGAAAAGACCTTTTACTCGATAAGTGAAGAGCGCGCGCTGGCCGTGGACGAGGTTGCCCACCTCCTGGGTATACAAGCACACAAGACCGACCTGCCGCCATCCCTTACCTCACATCAAGCTCGGCAAGTACCTGCGCTTCGAACCCTCTCAGTTGGAAGCCATGCTTCACGTGCTCCGCCGAGAGCCCCGATAGAGTTGAATCATGTTAGGGACACCGAGTACACTGGGGCCACGGCAAGGAGAGAGCCGACGAATCAACGAGAAATCCCATACCAAGGAGATTTCAGTGATTCGAAGGCGATATCAAGTTGGAAGTTTGGAAAAAAGGAATGGCGTCTACCGGCTGCGTTACCGGGTCGACGTCATAGGCGCGAGCGGCAGGGTCGAGCGCCGCAAGCGGGAATCAATCACGCTCGGCAAAATCAGCAAGCGGGCAGCCCGTCGCAAGCGCGACGAGTTTCTTGCACAACACGGGATCGGGGACGCACCGAAGGCGGAGATGGCGTTTACAGATTTCTGGCACTCGCACTACTGGCCGAACGCTGTCGAGGAGAAAAGGGACAGCAGCACCCAAAAGTTCTACACGAGCCTCTTCACCAATCACATCGAGCCCGTCTTCGGCCAGACAGCTCTCTGCGACATCAAGCGGTTCAATATCGAAGCTTTCCTTTCTCAAAAGCTCAAGGAAGGTTACTCAAGCCAGACGGTCCACCACCTGCGCAACGTCATAAGCAGGGCGCTTCAGACGGCGCGCCGGTGGGAGTGGCTCGAAGAGAACCCGGCGCGAATGATCGAACTCGGGAAGGTCCGCAAGGTCCGGCCGGCTCGGGCACTCTCCCTCGAAGAAGTCGTGACGATTGCCAAGAGTCTGCCGGAAGGGCCGAGGGCGGTCTTCGCAACCGGGGTCTTTTTCGGATTACGGATCGGCGAAGTGCTCGGCCTGAAGATAGCGGATGTTGATTTCGAACGCCGCATTCTGAAGGTGGAGCGCTCGGCAACACGGGGGGTCATCAAGGAAGCGAAGGGGCCGGAAGGGAAGCGTCAATTTCGGCTTCCCGAGCTTGCCTTGAAGATTCTCCGGCACTGGCTTGAGTCAAGACGAAGCGACTCCGAGTGGCTGTTTCCCACCCGGAAGGGCGGTATCTACGACGACCGCACGTACTGGAACATGCTCATGAAACCGGTCGTTGACGGCCTAGATCTTCCCCATTGGAGTTGGCACTCGATGCGCCACACGTTCCTCACCTTCAACGGCCTCCGCGAAGACCTGTCGCTTCCGGTGTTGCAATCGCTCGCTGGTCACGCCAGTCCCGAAACCACCATGCAGTACATCGACAAGTTCTGGCGTGAAAAAACTGATGCGCTTGAAGCCTGGGCCGAGAAGTTGGCCCCACTTGGACCCATGTTCGAGCGTGGCGGAATTACGCAGAGTCAAGTCATTCAATAACAAGAGGTTTGGTCGGGGCGCGCGGATTCGAACCGCGGACCTCTTGCGCCCAAGGCAAGCGCGCTACCAGGCTGCGCCACGCCCCGAATGGGAAGATGCCTCCATTTTGCCAAGCTTCCTCAGGCGTGTCCAGTCCGAATCTTGAGGCCGGATACGACCTCCGGATATCACTGGTGCCTTCTCAGCTCTAGCGTTACACTATGGCGGCCAAGGCGGCAGAGGCAAAAACTCCTGTGCTGCGGCGAGGATAATCGCGCGGAGGGGGTGTAGCGATGAAAAACGAGATGGATCGCCGAGACTTTCTGAAGTATGGGGCGGCAAGTACGGCAGCGATGAGTTCTGTCAGCCACAGTTTCGGACTTGCACCAGCGTCGTCGGAGAAACCGCTGCGGCTCGGTATCGTCGGGGTCGGAAACCGCGGCACGAGCCACGTGGAAACATTGCTAGCCATGGGCAGCGTTCAAATCCCTGCGCTCTGCGACATCAACCAGGAGCACCTGGAGCGCGCGCAGGCCATGGTCGAGAAAGCAGGGCAGAAGCGCCCGGAGGGATACGGGCGCGATGTGGAAGACTACCAGCGACTGATGTATCGTGATGACCTGGACGCCGTCCTCATCGCGACCTACTGGGAATGGCACACCCCCATGGCCGTCTGCGCGATGAAGTCCGGGAAGTATGCGGCGGTGGAAGTCCCGGCCGCCCTCACCGTGGACGAATGCTGGGATCTTGTGAACACGAGCGAAGAGACCAGCGTGCCCTGCATGATGCTCGAGAACTGGAGCTTCCGGCGCGACAACCTCGCGGTGCTGAAGATGATCCGCGCCGGCTTGTTCGGGGAGATCGTGCATTGCCACTGCGCGCATTCGCACAACTGCATCGATCACTGGTTTTTCGACTCGGAAGGGAACATGCGGTGGAGCGCGGAGTATCTGGTGAAGCGCAATGCCAGCCAGTACACCACGCATGCGCTCGGGCCGGTACTCAGTTGGATGGACCTGGGGTGCGGCGACTACTTCGATAAAGTGGCGTCCTTCGCCAATCGTTCCCTGGGGATCAATCACTATTTCGCGACCAAGTTCGGCCCTGACCATCCCAATGCGAAGCGGAAATATGCCCAGAGCGATATTGTTACGACGCTGGTCAGAACGAAGAAAGGCAATACCGTTGTTATTAACTACGACATGCAGTTGCCTCGGCCTTACGACAATCGCTGGGAGATCCAGGGCACGGAAGGCGTTTACAACGAACAGCGCAATGCGGTTTACCTCCATAACCGCAGTCCCAAATACGAAGAATGGGAGCCCTTTGACCCCTACCAGGAGAGATACGAGCACGAGTGGTGGAAGCCTCTCGAGGCCCGTTCGCGTTCCGCCCCCGCTGGGAAGGACGTGATCGAAAAGCAGCTTGCACTGGGGCATGGCGGGACCGACTACCTGGAACTCGAATTGTTTCTGAACGCCGTGCGGAACAAAACGCAGACCCCGGTGGACGTATACGATTCGGTGCTGATGAGCGTTCTCTGTCCGCTGTCGGAGAAGTCGATCGCGGAGGGCGGTTCGACCGTCGAGTGCCCCGACTTCACCCGAGGAAAATGGAGCGAGAGGAAGCCGGCGTTTGCCCTTGAGATATCGTAAAACGAGAAAATCACGTCATTCCCGCGAAAGCGGCAATCCATAGTGTTTCGGACCAACGATGGGCCCCCGCTTTCGCGGGGGCGACGACGGTTGTGATTTTCATTCACTCCGCTGGAGGTCCTGGTTCACAGTTACATCGTTACGGACTTGGCGCTGCTTGTGGTCATGCTGGCGCGCGAGCCGTTGTCGTGGCGGCAGTTGGCCTCCCTGGGTCTCCCGGTGTGGCTGAGCCTGGGGATGATTGCTTTCTTGTGCCTGACCTCAGCGATGCTGCTGTTCTTCTGGGTCATTCAGCGGGTCGACTTGACCCACGCGGCGCTGTCCATTTAGCTGCTGCCGGTTTTTGGCGTGCGCATCTCTACTGTCACGCTTCATGAGAAGATCAGGTGGCAGTTGCTGGCGGGCGGATTTCTGGTGTTTCTCGGGGCCTTCCTGGCTACTAAGTACGGCGGGTGCGAAACGGCCCGGTGAATCCGCAGGGAGACGGCCTGCTGTCCCCCGGGTGTTGTATCATTCATCGAAACGGGTGGGGCGCGCCCTACCACGGAGAGGAAGGAAGGGCCATAACATGAAACCGGGAAATCGAGAGACGATAGCGACAGTTTCAATTCTGCTAGCGGTTGCGGCGGCTCTTTCGCTGGCGACTTCGGGGACGGCGCAAACTTCCAAGAAGGTCTTCATGATTACGGATATGGAAGGTGTATCCGGCATCTACGACTCGGAACTGCAAGTTGAGCCGTTTCAGAGTCCGCGTTGGGAGGAGTCTCGCAAGCTGCTCACGGGCGAGGTGAATGCTGCGGTCGAAGGCCTGCTCGCGGGCGGCGCCACGGACGTGGTGGTCTGGGACGGGCACGACTCCGGCCGTACACTCTCCGTGCTGGATATTCATCCCAAGGCGCGCTTGCTGACCGGCAGGCCCATCTCTCGCACGCTCGAACTCGATTCTTCTTACTGCGCCGTGATCTTCATCGGGCAGCATGCTATGGCCGGCGCCGACAAGGGAATCCTCAGCCACTCCTATGATTCGCACAACATTCAGAACATGTGGGTGAACGGCAAGCCCACGGGAGAGATCGGCGGACGAGTGCGGCTGGCGGGCGCCATGAATATTCCCGCCATCATGCTCTCCGGCGACACTGCGGCGTGCAAGGAGATCCACGACCTTGTCCCCGAGGCCGAATGCGCCGAGGTGAAGAGCGGAGTCAGTCGCAACGCCGGATTTATGCTTTCCCACGCAGCGGCCTGCGCGCTCATTCGCGAAAAGGCTCAGCGAGCCATCGAGCGATTGGGCGAGTTCCGGCCGTACAAGATTTCGGGCCCCGTGGAAGTTAAAGTCGAGTTCACCACGGCGGCGGGCAGAGTCTTCGAACTGCGCGAGGGAGTGGAAAGAGTGAACGAGCGCACTTGGGCATTTCGGGGAAAAGATATTATGGACGCCTGGCTGAAATATGGCTCGTTCTGATTAGGTGCAGTGGCTGGTGGTTAGTGGCTAGTGGTTAGAAGGTGTTTTTTTCCAGGTCGGCCTGACTACTAGCCACTAACCACCAGCCACTAGCCACTGCCTTTAAGGAGGAAAAGCATGGCTCGAAAGAAGATCCTGATGTTGGTAGGCGATTACGTTGAAGACTATGAGGTCATGGTGCCGTTTCAGGCCTTGCAGATGGTTGGGCACACCGTTCATGCGGTCTGCCCGGATAAGAAGGCCGGGGCAACGGTGCGGACGGCCATTCATGACTTCGAAGGGGATCAAACTTACAGCGAAAAGCGAGGGCATAACTTCGCCTTGAATGCCAGTTTCGACGAAGTGAAGCCGGAATCCTACGATGCTCTGGTAATACCTGGCGGGCGCGCCCCGGAATACCTGCGCTTGAACCCAAAGGTGATGGAGATGGTTCGGCACTTCAGCGATACCGGCAAACCCATTGCGGCGATTTGCCACGGCGCCCAGATTCTTGCTGCCGCCGGCGCCCTGAAAAACCGGACTTGCAGTGCCTATCCCGCCGTGTCGCCAGAGGTGAAGGCGTCAGGTGGCGCCTACGCAGATCTGCATATGGATGAGACGCACGTCGATGGGAACCTTGTCTCGGCGCCCGCATGGCCTGCCCATCCAGCCTGGCTCGCCGCATTCCTGCGAGTCTTGGGTACGGTCATCGAACCGTGAGGGCAGTGACGAGTGACAAGCGACGAGTGAAGAGCGGGAAAACTGCCCTTCTCTTGCGAGTCACTTGCCGCGCATCCGACAGGTCAAGAGCCGAAGAACCTTTTTCCCCTGCTCGTCACTCGTCACTGCTTCAATACGCTTCCCCTCCGGTTGCTGCCTCACGCAACGTCCCGAACTTCTGCGCCACCGGCTTTAGCGTGGGATAGAACTGCACATACGTGCTATCGACCCCGCCATGATCGTGATGGCATTGCCAGCACGCGGCCTTCGGATTGGCGTGTGCGGTCTTGGCGGAGGAATCGAAGCTGTAGTAGGCCCACTTGTCCGGGAATCGGGCAGCGTCTTTCACCTTAACGCTGATTCCCGCCAAATCGGTTTGAAACTGAGCCGCCTTATTGAGGGACCCTTTGTTTGACGATGTCCTCTTTTCCTCAACCAACACGGTTTGGTCCGGCCAATTTCCGGTTGTCAGAAACTGTTTATAAGCGGAAGGATTGACAAAGACGTTCGTGAACGTCGCTCCCTCGGCAGGCGATGCATTGTTGCTCAGACGGAAGCCGGAGGAGATGAATACCCACTCCCGGTAATTCTGCGGGCGCACGAGTTCATCGCCGTTTGTGTATTGAGGCAGATCTGTGGGTGGCGCTGGGTTAGAGACCACGAGCGAAGCCGCGCAAATCGAAATGAGAACTAAGCCTACGAGTAAGATGAAGCTCTTCACTTTAACCTCCCGAGTGACAAGCGACACTGGCGCTGGAAAGATTATCCTTCCCCAGCCCACACTGCAAGCCGCTTTTTGCTGCTCCCAATCCGTCGATAACCGTCCCGCTGTAGGGGGACGGCTTGCCGTCCCCGCATTTCCGCTGGCCCAGACGGGGGTAGGGCAAGCCCTGCCCCTACACCGGCCAGAGTGCGCAGGTTGGAACAGTTATGCCACAATAACATTCGAATTCCCTGTTTTACTGGCATCTCAGGAGGTGGCGGATGACCTTGGGTGATGGGTTGATTTCCGTGTGGCAACAGGCATTGGGCGAGAGGCGCGACGAGGTTGAACTGGAAGGCAAGACCTATCGAGTGACCGTCTTGAGGTCGAAAGGACTTCGCATGGTGGAATTTGAGTTCGGCCCCGACGCTATCGTGGGCATCGAACAGAATCCCAAGACGGCGTCACGCTGGGCGGAGTTGGCCCGTCAAGGTAATCGGATCATGCAGTTCCGGTGCAGCGGGCGTTACGTGGCAAACGTATGCGAAGGGAAACTGCTGCGCTACCCCGCTTGGAAGGCCTTGGAACTGCCGGAATGACGAGAAGTGCTGAGGGCGCGGCTCATGGCTGGGAGCCGGCGCCGGGGCTGGGGGTTGACGGCAGCCGTGCGCCACCCGGATTGGTAGTGGGCGCCTGAGACCCGGCGGGCGGGTTAGCCGTTGAGGGCGGAGGACCGCCGCCTGGGATAGAGGTTGAAGGCTGAGATTCAGCGTCCGGGCTCAAACTGACTGTCACGGGATTCTTCAAAGTGAAGCTCAGTTTGGTTTCGGATGGAATCTTCACCTGCTCGCCGTGGGTGCGAGCTTCCACTGCGGCTCCTGTTCCCGCGCCCGCAACGGAGCCGATGGCAGCGCCGCGCCCTCGCCCGGCGATTGCGCCGATCAACGCGCCAAGCACCGCCCCTCCTCCCACGGACTCCGCCGTGCGCGTGTTGCGAGAGGCCCCAGCTTGCTCGTGGTAGTCGGTCTCGAGTGGATAAGTCTTCCCGTCCGCAGTGACGCTCACCAACTCAACCTTGAGCTCAGAGCGGCCGCTCAGGCGGCCTGCGCTCGAGGCCTGCACCAATCGGACCTTCGCATCGGAATTGCGGGGTACAACCACGCGGTTTCCCACGCGCACGGGGGTTTCGACGCTGGCCGCGAACTCATCGCCTGCCTTGTTCCGAGATGAGTCGATACTTTCAATCATGCGGACGGAAAGGAAGGAGCCCGCGGGAATGGTGATCTGTTCGGGTGGTTTGACCACAGGAGGAGCCGGAGCAGCCGTGGCCGGTGGGGGCGCAACAGGTGCTGGTGGCGCCGCCTGCGCTGCCGTCTCCGGCGGATTGTCAGCGGGAGTTTCCGGCACAGAAGCTTGCTCGGCGGGCGCTTCGTTGTTGCTTGAGCTGTGAGCCTGACGCTGAGTCCGGAAGGATCGCCAGCGCCCCGTTTGCGCCGCAGTTTTGGCCGGCGGCTTCGGCGTTGCCGGCTTGGCGCCTTCGGTGGGTTGCGCCGCCGCAGACTGCTCCGCCATGGGCGCCGGGGATACCACGAGTTGATTGACGACGCTCTTGACGCCCTCGGCGCGGCCGGCAACGCGCTCTGCCGCGGCTTTCTCCAAATCCGTGTTGACTGTCCCGGTAAGCGTAACCGTGCCTTTATCGGAAGCCACATGGATATCGCGCATTTTCAAAACCGAGTCGTCAAAAAGCTTCGCCTGGATCTGGGTTGTGATGGCTTTATCGTCCGGAGACGAGCCGAGCTTTAAGCGGTTGCACCCGGCGAAGAGAAGTGCGCCCGCCATAAGGATAATGCCCACGAATAAGCGCGGCCTCGGTGCTTCTATCCTCTGCATCAGTATCCTCCCCAACCCTCTCTTATAGCGCGTCAATCTGCTAGGATTCAACTCCCTCCATTTAGGATGCACGGATTGGAGTAAGGAAGCGTAGCCTGCCGCGCTGTCGCGTTGGAATGCCGGTTTTTCTTGCCCGGGTTGACGAGCTGCGGAACGCAAAGCCGGGCGCGCGCACCTTGAGTTGCCGGTTGCCCAATGACCCAAAAACCGCGTCTGGGCTGTCTGAGCATGCTAAGATTACACAGTCCGATGGTGGAAAGTACCGAATTGAGTGTCGTCATTCCCGTTTATAACGAAGCGGAGAATATCCCACCGCTCGTGGAGCGATTAGTGCGGGCTCTACGCGACGTTGCCGGCCCGGTCGAGGTGCTGTTCGTGGACGACGGAAGCACCGATCTGACCCTGGCGCTGCTCAAAGAAGCCCAGGAGAAGGATGCCCGCATCCGAATCGCGCACTTCCGCCACAACCTCGGCCAAACCGCTGCTATGGCTGCGGGCTTCCAACTGGCGCGAGGGAAAGCGGTGGTGACGATCGACGGAGACCTGCAGAACGATCCTGCGGAAATACCGCGCCTGGCAGCAATGCTCGGCGAATGGGACGCCGTCTGTGGCATTCGCGTTCGCCGCCAGGACGCGCTCTGGAAGCGCATCTCCTCACGCATCGCGAACGGTTTTCGAAACTGGACGACAGGTGACGACATCGTTGATACGGGATGCACGCTGAAGGCCTACCGCCGTGAATGTTTGGAGCGGCTGGAGCTTTATCAGGGCATGCACCGGTTTTTGCCCACTCTCCTTAAGATGCGCGGCTTCCGAATCACGCAAGTGCCCGTAAGTCACCATCCGCGGCTGGGCGGGAGAACCAAGTACGGGACGTGGGGCAGGCTCAAGAAGGGTCTGGCGGACGTCTGGGCGGTGCGCTGGATGAAGAAGAACTGGATTGATTATCGAGATGTCCTCGAGGTGGTTGAGCCCGGTGTCATCTGCCCCGCTCAGAAGGACCACAGACGGCCTCGGAATGACAGCATCGCGTGAATTTCGGACATTGCGGCTATCCTTGCCCCTTCTCTTGCTTCTTTTGTTGGCGGGCGCTCTTTTCTTCGCCGGCCTGGGAAGCTTGCCTTTGCTGGAGCCGGACGAGGGGCGGAACGCTGAAGTGGCGCGGGAGATGCTTGCCTCCGGCGACTGGATCGTTCCGCATTACGACGGCTTGGCCTACCTAGATAAGCCAGCGGTCTTCTTCTGCATGGTCGCGCTTTCGTTGAAGGTTGGGGGACTGCATGAGTGGGCGGCGCGAGCGCCCTCCGCCGTGATGGGGTTGTGCCTGCTGATTCTTGCCTGGATCCTCACGCGCCGGATGTTCGACAATTCCGCAGCGTTGCGCGCCGTGGTCGTCATTGCCACTGCGCCGCTGGTCGTCGTCTTTTCCCGATTAGTCATTTTCGATATGACGCTTGCCTTCCTCATCACCCTCGCCATGGTGTGCTTCTGGTTCGCGGAGGCAACAGAGTTTCAGCATCCCGGTCTGGACATCCTCATGTTCGTCGCCATGGGACTGGCGACCATCACCAAGGGTCCCATCGGTTTCCTGCTTCCGCTGCTTTCGGTCACTGTTTATGAGGCGGTGCGTGGTGAGTGGCGGGAATTGAAACGCCTGCGTTGGGGCCTCGGATGCGGAGTGTTTCTCGCCACCGTGCTACCGTGGTTTATCTCCGTTTCTATTCGGCATCCGGATTTCCCTCGTTACGCGCTTCTGGAGGAGAGCCTCGCCAGGTTTTCAGGAGGGCTGGCGCATCGCCAGGGTGGATTCCTCTACTATGTTCCGGTGTACCTGGCGGGTTTTTTTCCGTGGAGCATCTTTCTGCTGTGGGCGGGATGGAGTCGGCATAAGCGCTGGAGGGAACTTCGTGTCCGGTCATTCTCAGCGACCTTGTATCTTCTCACGTGGTCGGCGGTGACTTTTGTCTTGTTTTCGCTTTCGCGCTCACAGTTGCCAGGCTATCTCCTTCCAGCCCTCGTGCCTTTGGGCATTTTGATGGCAAAGATCTGGGATGATGCTGGTGAGCCGGGGCTGACGCGAGCCCCGGATTGGCTGACGGCAGGTTTCGCCACGCTGCTGGGAGCAGGACTTATTGTTGCTGCTTGCTCACAGTTGACGATGTTTAGCTCCGTCCGTTCCCATCTGGCGAGCAAGCTCCATCCGGATGTCTTCGCAATGTTAAAGCCCTCGGTCCTCTACACGGGACTGATTTTGGGGGCCCTGGCTGTGGTGGGCAGGAACGTGGCAGCCCGGGCGCGCGGAAAATGGCTTTCGGTCGCCACTCTGGGGCTTCTGGCGCTGGCCACGCCTGCGCTTCTGGCGCGCTGGATTGGCCCAATGAAGGCTTATGCGGACGTTAATTCCAGCCGCCGTTTGGCGAGCACAATTCTCTCGAGCCCACAGAAGGACCTTCCGCTTTACGGGTATTACTATTTCCGTACCAGCCTGCCATTTTATCTTCGGCGGCCTGTGCGACTGGTGACTACGGACGCGAACGAGTTGACCAGCAACTACCTGGCGTGGCGAGTGGCCAAGATTCGGCGCGGGTTATCACCGGAGGCATTGCCAAGCGCCCTGTCGCGCACCTTCCAGGATCTCGATCCCATCCCGGTTGACCAACGACGCTTGCTGGAGATTACCCAGTTCGTAGGCTTGGTCCATGCTTCGCCTCAGCCTCGGCTGGTTTTAGTTCCCAACACGCATGTAAGCCTGTTGGCTAACGACGTGGGCCGCGTCGAGCCGTTGTGGACGGGCTGGGGGTTTTCGGTGTGGAAAATCCCGGGAGGGCAGTGAAGAGTGACAAGTGGCGAGTGACGAGCGGGAAAAGCCAGTAGCGCGAGCGTGCATTTTAGGTTTGCGGTTCGTGCGGGCATGCAGGGAGAAACCGCAGACATCTGAGGCCAGTCCTGGTCGGCCTGCTCGTCACTTGTCACTCGTCACTTGTCAGTGATTTACCATGTGCGGCATTTGCGGTCTCCTGAATCTGAAACTCGAGCCTGTGGCTGGTCGCGAAAGGATCGACCAGATGTCGGCTTGCCTCGAGCATCGCGGCCCCGACAGCCATGGCAAGTTCGAGCTGCCTCACGTGGCTCTGGCCATCCGGCGACTCAGCATCATTGACCTCCAGACCGGAGACCAACCGCTCTCGAACGAAACCGGCGATATCACCCTCGTCTTTAACGGCGAAATCTACAACTTCCGGGAAATCCGCCGGCGCCTGGAACCCAGGCACGCATTCAAAACCCACTCGGACGGGGAAGTGATCGTTCACCTCTACGAAGAGCTGGGGCCTGATTTCGTCAGTGAACTGAACGGGATGTTCGCCCTGGCGCTTTGGGACGACCGCCGGAAGCAGCTTACGCTGGCGCGCGACCGGGCGGGCGAGAAGCCCCTTTTTTATTGGCATCGGGACAACACTCTGGTTTTTGCTTCGGAAATCAAATCACTGCTTGCCTATCCCGCGATTGGCCGCGAAATCGATCGAACGGCCCTAGCCCAATATTTCCTGCACGGCTACTTCCCCTCGCCCCGCAGCGTTTTTGCCGAGATCCGGAAACTGCCGGCAGCCCATCGCATGGTGATCCGGGACGGCAAGGTGCAAATCGACGCCTATTGGCGGCTTCAGGACCATCTTCTGCCGCCCGGCAAGCCCAGGGTCACGGCCAGGCAGGAAGAGCATCTCGTCGACGAACTTTCCCAAAAGCTACACGAGGCTTGCGTTTCGAGGCTGGTCAGCGACGTCCCCCTGGGCGTCTTCCTGAGCGGCGGAATCGATTCCTCCACTCTCGTGGCGATGATGAGCCAGTTGACGCCCGGGAACGTCAACAGCTTCTCGGTGGCGTTTGAAGAGAAGTCATTTAACGAGGAGCCTTATGCGGATTATGTGGCCCGGCATTTTCATACGCAGCACCACGTGACTACGGCTAACGAGCCGAGCCTGCGCGAGGCCCTGAAGACTCTCGCCAACCACCTCGACGAGCCCCTGGCCGACCCGGCGGTCCTCCCAACCTACCTGTTGTCGCGCTTTGCTCGCCAGCACATCAAAGTGGCTTTGAGCGGAGAGGGCAGCGACGAGCTTTTTGGCGGCTACCCGACCTACATCGGAGCCTGGCTGGCAGGCCATTATCTGCGCCTTCCGCGTTTCCTCCGCCATCAATTCTTCACGCGCCTCAAGCGGTTTCTGCCCTTGTCTACGGGTGCGGTGCCGCTGGGTTGGTACCTCCGGCAGTTCTTCGATTACGTGGAGATGGCGCCCGCGGAACGGCACGCGATCTGGTTCGGATTGACAAGTCCCGAGGGGCTGGATCAGCTTTTTGCTCCAGACTGGGGCGGTCCGGAATCCCCTAGCGGGGAAGCTTTGGCGCCGCTCGAACGCGTTTTGGGTGGAGCGACCTTCGAATGCGACCTGGCGGAGATGCTTTACCTCGATTTCCGGCTCTATCTCGAAGATAATCTGCTGGTGAAGGTTGACCGTGCCAGCATGGCCTGTTCGCTCGAAATGCGGACGCCGTTCCTCGATCACCGCCTGATTGAATTCGCGGCCGGCCTGCCGGCGGAGTTGAAAGTCCGCGGGTTCAGACTTAAGTACCTTCTTAAGAAAGCAGCCGTGAAGTGGTTGCCGCGCAAAATCGTTTACCGCCAGAAGCGCGGTTTCTCCGTGCCCATCAGCCGTTGGATGCGGAGAGAATTGCGTCCCTGGCTGGACGAAGCGCTAGGAGAAGAGAGGTTGAAGCGGCAGGGGCTGTTCAACGCCCCCTATGTCCGCAGGCTGCTCGAAGAACACTGGGGCGAACTGGCGGACCACCGGAAATTGCTGTGGGCGCTCTTCTGCTTTCAGCTCTGGTACGACCGTTGGGGAATCGGGTGATCCGGTGATCGGGTGATCGGGTGAACACAAGTCCGATAATCAGGAAGACGCGGGGCCGGGAGGGTAGGAGAAAAGGCACACATCGGCCGGGCAGTGTTGGCCGTTCACCCGATCACCAGATCTCCCGATCACCCGATTACGTTTACCCGATTACCAGATTTAACGCCAAGGAGCGGGCGGTGGTTCAGAAGTGCCGAACCCCTCGCCAGGTTCAAGCATTTCTTCGCGACCTGCCTTATAACTGGGAGAAGGGCGGGGAGACGCTCCGGACATTCCGCGGCGTGGTGGGGCATTGGAGCGCTCATTGTCTGGAGGGCGCCCTTTCGGCGGCGGCCATTCTCGAGCAGCATGGCTACCCGCCCTTGCTCCTCGATCTCGAGTCCCAAGACAAGTTAGACCACGTTCTGTTCCTATTCCGGCGGCGGGGACTGTGGGGAACGGTGGCGCGCTCCCGCGACGCCGGCCTGCACGGGCGCAAGCCGGTCTTCCGTACCGTTCGCCAGTTGGTGATGAGCTACGTTGATCCTTACGTGGACGGGTCGGGCCGAATCACCGGCTACGGAGTCGCCGACCTGCGGACCTTGGTGAAAGGCGACTGGCGGCTCTCCGAAAGGAACGTCTGGGAAGTGGAGCGAGCCCTTATCAAGATGCCTCACAAAAAGCTCAGAACCTCCGACCGCAGATACGCCTCAATCTTGAAGCAGTTTCGCGCCTACAAAGCGAAACACCCCGAGGGGCCGGTCACGTTTTACTCCAACAAACACCTGTGGCTGTAAAAGCAGGAGTCGGAAGTCAGGAGTCAGGAGATAACGAAATGGGAGGGGATCCCGTCTCCCTCTTCGACCCCTCAGCATGGGCGCTTGGCGGTTCTGATTCCGCGCTGCGCACGAAGCAGGAGCCCTCTTAACGGGTCCTCAATCCGATGAATGGCCGGAGGTAGGTTACCCGGCCACGACGCATACCGACGCCTCTGAGTGTGGCGCCAGCGACGCATCGCCCCGAAGCCACATGCCGTTGCCGAAGCCTGGGGCGGGGTAGATCCGCGTTCGTCTCCTCGCGCACGAAAGGCAAGGCGGGCGCTCGGACGCAGCGCCCGCCGAAAACAATCCGCCGCCTACTTGCACCCGACCAACGCCGTGCCAGACGGATTGATGGTGAACGAAGGTTGGGGGAAGTACGTCGTGTTCCACGTAGAATAGGCGCTCAGAGTGTAGCACGTGCTCGGCCCAGTCGTCTTAGCGGCGAGCGTTACATTGGAAAATGACGGAAACAGAGTCGAACCAGACTGGTGCGCACGCACAGGGTACGCGCTGGCGTTGTTAATCTGGCTCCAGAGCGAGGTAGCCAGGGTTAGAGCGTTACTGTACTGACCGTAGCTTACGGTGATCGTCGACCCATTCACAACCAGATTGATGGTCCCGCTGTCATACACGGTGACGTACTGGCCGTTCTGGTACACTACCCTCGAGTTTTCGAACCTCGACACCATCCCGGCACCGGTTCCCGGGCAGGCCAGCGACGCCGCGTACACGGAGTTCTCAGCGTTCACTCGGCCGCCGGTAATTGTTTTACCTGTCAGGGCCGCAGTCTTGATGACATTGTTTAGGATGTTGGGCACCAGCCACTGCGTGTCTCCTCGGCACACGCTAAGCGAGAGCGCCCCCGTTCCCGTGACGTGGGGAGCCGCCGCGGATGTGCCGTTAGCGGCGCCGTAGAAACTGCCGAGGTATGTTGTGTACTCGTAGACTCCCGGTCCCCCGAGGTGCACGGTGCCGGGCCCGTAATTCGAGCTAATGGGATCAGGAGGATTGAGCCCCAAGCTCGCCAAGAGATCGCGGTTGTCGAATGCGGCGACGGAAATGACGTTGCCTACGCTGTAGTTGGCCGGGTAAACCGGCGTGCTGTCGTTGTCGGTGCCGTTATTCCCGACTGAGGCTACAAAGAGCATATCCGCCTTGTACACATTGCCGATCTCCGTGAAGAGTGGTTGGGAGTAGGCGCCGACGCTATAGCTGTTGTTGAGCACCCGGATGTTGGAGGCAGCGGAGCCGGCGTTCCCACTGAACGCAGCTTTCACCCCTTCCATGTACTGCAGGGCATTGATGACGTTGGAAGCGTAGCAGTTGCCCTGCGAGTCACACGCCTTGGCGGTGATGATCGTCGTGGTCCAGTTAACGCCCGCCACGCCCGTGCCGTTATTGCCCACCGCTCCCATCATTCCAGCCACCTGCGTGCCGTGGCCGTACGGTGTGTTGTCGTCCATGGGATCGCACGTGTTAGTGAACGTGTTCCAGCCATGCGTACCAGCGGCGCAGGTGTACTGCGTGGTGCCCTGCAAAAAGCTGAATTGAGCGGGCGCCGACCACACGTTTGCAGCCAGGTCAGGATGTGTGTACTGGATGCCAGTATCGATCAGCCCTTGCAGAACGGCTGACGAACCCTTTGTCACACTCCACGCCGGGACCGCGCCGATGTCCGCGCCTGTGGTTCCGACTACGCCGAAAATCGTCTGCCCAGTGTTCTGCAGGCCCCACTGGTAGGGGAAGTCCGGATCGTTTGGCGCACTATCCACGTGATAAACCCAGTTGGGTTCGACGTAGGAGACGCTGCTCGCCCCCGTGAGCAGGCTCATCAACGTGGTCACGTCCCTTGAGGCTGAGTGGAACAGGAGCCAGCCGGCGCTGCCGACTGTCCGTACGGACTCGGTGTCGGCCGTGACTTCGGCCTGCTGAATATCGGCGGCGACCTGGGCCTGTCCCTGGGCGTCGTCAGGTGCTGGTTGTTCAAACTTGATCAGGACCTCGTTTGCCACCGCATCGTATCCCTGGTAGGTCTGGTTAGTTGTCTGCGCGGAGGCCATTACCGTGCTGATCATAACCGGAACGATGAAGAGCTCGAGTGAACGTACCAATCTGTTTCTCATCGTGGGACCTCCTTAGGTCGAGGAGAATGGATATTTTTCTGAACACTACGCTTGCGCCGATTTTACTTCTTTACTTTTTTTTTTTGTCAAGCCTAAAATTCGGCGGTGCTGGTGCAAGGTCGACCGGCGTCTATGGGGTGGCGGCGATGAAAAAACGGTTCGGTCTTTTGCTCCTTGTGGCGCTGCTGGGATTCGGATGCGGGGGAGGCACCACCAATGTACCGCGTTGCTTCGAATGTCCACCTAACGCGGGCTGCCTCGACCGGGATGCGATTTTCGTTGCTAATACGGGCTCAAGCAGCGTTTCGGCGTTTCAAGCTGTGGACTTTTCGCCCGGGTACTCTGAGGGCGGTGTTTGCGGGTCGCCGTTCGCGGTGAACGCCCCACCTTCGGCATCGGGCGGCGGGTTTCTCTTCGCTTGGCTGCTCGTCCTCAGCCAAGCACAGAAATCCATCTCAATGTACTCCGTGGACCTAGTGACGAGCGTGCTCACAGGACCTCTGTGCACAGTCACGACCCATTACACGCCCGTCGCGGTGGCCGGCTCCGGAGGCTTTTTCTACGTGGCAAATGCCGAGGGGAACATCTCTGCCTATGAAGTTTCCGGAAACGGAACTGTGGCGACCGAACTTGCGGGCTCGCCGTTTCCCGCGGGCTCCGGGCCTGTGGCCCTCGCCGCCAGCGGTGAGCCAGCGCTTCTCTACGTCGCGAACTCGCAGTCGAACAACGTTTCCGGATACAGCCTTGATGATAGCACGGGCGTACCAACGCCCTTGCCGGGCTCGCCCTACGCCGCCGGACAAGGGCCGACATCGATTGTGATAGCCCCGGCCCCGCTTCCGAACTTCATGGGCCCCACCTTGGTGATGGTTGCCAACAGGGTCTCGAACAGTGTTTCCGTTTTCTCGATCTCTGGCAACGGAAGCCTGAGTCCTGTTCCCGGCTCTCCCTTTCCGGTGAGTGGCGTGCCCTCGTCGGTGACCACCGACACCAACGTGGTTCCCCTGAAGTTCGCTTACGTGACGATCCCGGCGTCGAACGAAATCGCGGGATATAGCATTGACCAGACGAGCGGCGCACTTACCCCGCTGGCAGGCTCACCTTTTCCAGCGGGGGTGGGTCCTTCGTCGGCGGCGACCCGCGCGACGTTGCTCTACGTCGCGAATACTGGCTCCAACAGCATGTCAGTATATACAATCAACCAAGGCAGTGGCGCGATTGCGCCCGTGTCGGGCTCGCCGTTCCCCGTGGGGCAGGCGCCCGGCGCCATCCTGTACTTCGAGGTCCCGCAATAGCTCGCGCGTGCGGCGTTTTTCACCCCAAGCCCGGGGCTCCGCGTTGAGCATCCCATGTCGCTTTATGTGTTACTCTTCCAGCGGGAGAGCGGCATGATTCTACCTCGGGCGGCGTTTCGACAAAAGGAGCGGTCCGTTATTCAGAAGTACCGGACCCCTCGTCAAGTCCAGGCTTTTCTTCGGAACCTGCCATATAACTGGGAGAAGGGCGGGGAGACCCTGCGCACGTTTCGCGGAGTGGTGCGGCACTGGAGCGCTCACTGCTTGGAGGGCGCGCTTTCTGCGGCAACCATGCTCGAGCAGCACGGCTACCCGCCGTTGCTCCTTGACCTCGAATCCCAGGACAAGTTGGACCACGTTCTTTTCCTATTCCGGCGGCGCGGCAACTGGGGAACGGTGGCACGCTCGCGCGACGCCGGCCTGCACGGGCGCAAGCCGGTCTTCCGTACCGTCCGCCAATTGGTGATGAGCTACGTTGATCCTTACGTGGACGGCTCGGGCCGAATCACCGGCTACGGCGTGGCTGACTTGCGGACCTTGGTGAAAGGCGACTGGCGGCTCTCCGAAAGGAACGTCTGGGAAGTGGAGCGAGCCCTTATCGAGATGCCTCACAAAAAGCTCAGAACCTCCGACCGCAGATACGCCTCAATCTTGAAGCAGTTTCGCGCCTACAAAGCAAGACATCCCGAGGGGCCGGTCACGTTTTACTCCAACAAACACCTGTGGCTGTGAAAGTGGAAGGCAGAAAAGCAGTTCTTCCGTAAGACATGTCGATTTCTGGTGGTACAGTTTGATAAGGTCACATGCCCACCAGGCTGGCGACGACCCACACGAACATTGTTGCCGCGGTCGAGTCGCCGCTCAGACTCCCTTCCTGAATCGCGGGTCGCCGTTCTGGCGCAGGCGTACCGTCAACGAACCGTCGGGATTGAGGGCCTCGTGGCATGCCCAGCGAACCGGGCGGCTTACTCCCTTCACTTCGATCTCGGCGCGCAGGCGCAATTCCTTGCCATCGAATCCGGGTGGGAGTAGGAGCGAGGCCTGGCGAACTTTCCCGGCGTACGGTTGGCCGGCGTCCAGGTTTCCACCGACCCTTACTTTTCCATCCGGAGTTTCCGCGTACACACCCAGGACGCCCGGCACGCCCGCGACGCCATCGTTGGCGATGCCCAGGACGAGTTCCGCCGTGCCGTAACGCTTGCGCTGCCATATCCACGAGGGGCGAACGCGATAGCCCAGCCTGCGCTGCAGCATCTCGAGCGAACGCGGATATTTTTCGTAATAGCGCTGGATGTTGTCCGCTTCCGTCCACAGCGCAAAATAGTTGGCCCCGAGGTCGAGGGCATGCAGACCTACGACTTCGCGATAGCGCTCGTCGATGCGATAGCCCATGTCGTCCTCGTTCTCTTTTGACGCGCCGGAAAGGAGGTATTGCCGGCCGGCGCCGTCCTCGAGAATAGCCGCGAGCCAGGGAGGGCGATTGCCCAGCGCTTCGATCTGGATGGGTTCGTCCACAACGACGCTGTCGGACCTCAGCCAGCCGCCCGCCCGGACCACCCTATCCTGCACCTCGCGATTACCCACGCGGCTGATATCCGGCTGCGTATTAACTGCGATTGGAACTCGCTGGAAGGCCTCAAGCTGCAGTTGTGTCATCCCGACGAAGGTCCGCTCCGCGGTCAGGTAGTCGCGGAAGGGCGTCGGCTGGTGATCGCTGGTGTGGCCTTCTCCCCAGAAACCGTACATCATGAGGTCCATGAACTCCACCCACGGATGGTTGTCGAACTCCGCGGCTAACAGCTCGGTGAGTTCACGGAAGGCCTTTTGGAATTCCGGGTGGTCATATTGAGGTTCGTAAAAGTCGAAATCGCTGTTGCCCTCCTTGGATTTTCTTCCGATGTTGAAGAGCGGCACCTTCTCCCGGACGAAGTCAGGCATGGAGACCCGATTGGGTTGGATATTGGGGCTGGAGAGTTGCACCCGGAATGCGACGCGCAGGTGGTAGGCTCTGGCCGCCTCAAACGCCAGCCTCCAGATGGGCATCGGGTCAAGCCTGCCGGGCCGTTTCTGCACGTCGCGCCAGTCGCAGCGGATGTAGAGCACGTCGACAAAAGGCAGCGCCGCCAGCTTCTCAA
>Ga0187864_10000540_pt1 | contig 41191 bp, 37 predicted proteins | sample June2016WEW_11_4_FD_132985 | JGI IMG/M metagenome (GOLD analysis project Ga0187864, IMG submission 132985) | Peatland microbial communities from SPRUCE experiment site at the Marcell Experimental Forest, Minnesota, USA - June2016WEW_11_40 | ecosystem: Environmental > Terrestrial > Soil >...
GTTCACCACCACCGACCACTTCTCGCCCGTCTTAGCTGCATACGCCACGCGTTTGCCGTCGGGGCTGAAGATCACGGAATCTTCACCGATATCGTCGTACTCCGCGCCTGCCTGGCCGTCCACAACGACGCATAACATCTGATCTCTGCGTGCGACGTAAGCAAAATGGCGCCCGTCGCGACTGAAGACCGGATACAGCACCTCCGCATCCATCGGCCCCAAACGAGTCTCTTCGGTCTTGTACGCATTCGTCGGCGCAGCGTTAGATTGGGCGAATGCCGTCACCGTCAAACCAATCATGGCCGTTGCCCAAGCGGCAATCCATTTCGTGGCTTTCACACGCTGGCTCCTTGATATCGTTTCACAAAGTGCGTTGTCGACCCGCCGCGCGTACCGTTCTCGTTGCAAGTTATGAAACGAGGCTATCGAGTCCGATTCTTTGGGGCAAATCACCGGAGGGGCTGGGAGTGTTCCTCGCTACCAAATTGAATGAGCCGTCGCACCGATGTCCGTCCAATTCCGAGCACGGCCGCTACGGGCACATGCAAAACGCCCTCATGGCATTTCAACGCCCGAAAAAAATATCTAAAAAAATCCCCGGATTTCTCCAAAACACGTCCAAAGCTTTCACCTCCGGGACACTCTAATAGAGGGACCTGCATTTTTTCATCACTGCTCGCTCCACGCAAGCGATCCGCCAGCGATCAGCCAAGGACCATCCATGTCCACCGACTTCGATTCTCACGCCGCCCCGAACGATCCTTTCCAGGTGGAAGTCCCGCGACCCCCCTCGAATATCTGGGGGCATCTGAGGCCATTTGGGACATCGAACTTCCCCTTAGCCCGGGAAATTCAGACTCACGGCGTCTCTAGCGTACTCGCGGGCGGTGAATTTGAATTTTCGGGGTTAGCTTGCTGAGCGATCGCTGATGGGCTTTTCGTCGATTCATGGCGATGCGGTTGTATAATCGTCCTTCTGTGGCCGCAGAAATCTCCGGGGCTATCTTACGCCTGATCGACGCCAATGCGAATCGCAGCCGCGAGGCGTTGCGCGTCCTGGAGGATTACGCGCGCTTTGTCCTGGAATCGGAAGACCTTTGCACCGACATCAAAGGCCTGCGGCACGAGTTGTCCCAAGCCCTCCGGCCATGGCAGGACGAAGCCATCATCCATCGCGACATGCCGGGGGATGTCGGCGCGGCCATCAAGACCGACAGCGAGCAACAGCGCTCGGACCTCGCGGCCGTGATCATCGCCGCGGGGAAACGGGCCGGCGAAGCGATGCGGGCCATCGGGGAATTTCTCAAAACCGCCAGTGCCGCCGACGCCACGAAAATCGAATCGTTGCGATACCGCTTTTACGACATCGAGCGCCGCATTGTCCTGACCCTTCGCCCGGATCATCGGCTTCAAACCCTGCGGCTTTACGTGCTGATCACCGAATCGGCTTGCAAAAGGCCGTGGCTCCAGGCAGCCGAACTGGCCATCGAAGGCGGAGCCGATTGTTTGCAGTTGCGCGAAAAAAATCTCACGGACGGCGAATGGCTCGCGCGGGCCAAGCAATTGGCCCAATTATGCCGCCGGCACGGAGTATTGTGCATCATCAATGATCGTGCCGACATCGCCGTCGCCTCCGACGCCGACGGCGTGCATCTGGGCCAGGAGGACATGCCCCTTCCCGAAGCGCGACGGATCGTGGGAAATCGCAAAATCATCGGCCTGAGCACGCACAATCTCCAACAAGCCCGCCGCGCTGTGATGGACGGGGCCGACTACATCGGCGTCGGTCCCGTCTTCAAAAGCGCCACCAAGCCCCGCGACTTCGTCGCCGGATTGGAGTATGCTGCCGCTGTCGGCCCCATCGCCATCCCCAAGGTCGCCATTGCGGGCATTGGCCTGGAAAATGTCGATCAGGTCCTGGCGGCGGGGATATCGGCGGTGGCCGTAACGGCCGCGGTCACCGGCTGCGAGGATGTCGCCGGAGCCGCCCGAGAGTTGAAGAAAAAGCTCATGAAGTAGGACACGGATGTCCAACCAAGCAATAGGCATTTCTATTTCCGCGGGAAAAGTGGAGCAACCCGCCAGCCGCTCCGCCGGCTTCGTCGGACATGCCAAGCTGATTTCCATACTCACCCTCTGTAGCCGAATCCTGGGCATGTTGCGCGAAAGCGTCATGGCCAACTATTTCGGCGCCACGGCCGTCGCCCAGGCGTTCACCGTCGCTTTCGCCGTCCCCAATCTATTCCGCAAATTGCTGGGCGAGGGAGCATTGTCCGCGGCGTTTATTCCGCTCTACACCGGGGCACTGAAATCGGGTGATGAAAAAGAAGCCCAACGCTTCGCCGCCGCCAGCGTCAACATGCTGGCGACCATTTTGATCGCCTTGACGATCGTGGGCGAATTGATCCTCTGGCTGATCCCGCACCTAGTCCATTTCCGAAGCGACAATCTGCTGGTGATCCGGTTCACCGCCATCATGTTGCCCTACGTGATCCTGGTCTGCGGCACGGCATTTCTCAGCGGCATTCTGCAAGTGCATAAACGCTTCGCCCTGCCGGCATTGACCCAGGTCCCGCTGAACCTCATGCACATCGTCGTGATCGTGACCGGCGCGCGGCTGCTGATGCTCAAGCCCGGCGTGGCAAACGAAGGGCTGCAAATCCGGCTGGCGTACTGGCTCTCGTGCTTCGTCCTGATCGCCGGCTGCCTGCAAATCACCATGCTCATCCCCGCATTGCGCCGCTCGGGCTTTCGGCTGATGTGGGTGGGAAATTTCTGGACCCCGGCGATCCGCAAGCTCGTGAAACTTTCCCTGCCGGTGGCCTTCAGCGCGGGCGTGCTGCAAATCTCCGTGCTGCTGGACAAGGCGATCACGCTGTTCCTCACCCGGGGCGAAAACCCGGCCGAAAAGCTGCAACTCTTCGGCTGGACATTCAATTACCCCATGGCGCTGGGCGCCGCCGCCAGACTCAACTGGGCGCAGATGCTCTACCAGTTCCCCCTGGGTGTTTTTGCCATCGCGGTGGCCACGGCCATTTTTCCCAGCCTCAGCGCCGATGCCCACGACCAGGGCGGCGAAAAATTCAAACGCGTGTTGCGCCAGGGAATCATGTTCACTTTGCTGGAAGGATTGCCCGCCAGCATCGGGCTGATCCTCGTCCGCGATCCGATCATCCGGGTGCTGTTTCAGCATGGCAGCTTCACCGCCGCCGACACCCAGCTGATGTCGCTGTCCGTGGTCTTCTATTCCGCCGCCATTTGGGCCTTCAGCATGCAGCAGATTTTGAATCGCGCCTATTATGCCCTGCACGACACGGTGACGCCGCTGATTCTGTCGATCGTGACCATCTCCGTGAACACGGTGGTGGAAATTCCGCTGTCATTCACCAAGCTGGGCGAATCCGGCATGGCCGCCGGCACCCTGGCAAGCTTCGCCGTGCAGGCCATCGTCATGCTGGTCATGCTGGATCGAAAGATCGGGGGAATTGGATTGAAATCGATCGCCTCCGGGGCCGCCAGAATGCTCATCGCCTGCGCCGCCATGTCCGCGGCCTGCTGGGGCGTGCAGAAGCTGGCGGTGTATCCGGCGGGAACGAATCACCTGGCCAGCCTGGAGCAACTGGCGATCCTCATGATCGTCGGCGGAGCGACATACGGCGGCGTATGCCGGATTCTGGGCGTGCGAATGACGCACGGCGTGGGTTCTACGCCCTCCGAGGCGGGGATCCCTGAGCAAGTCGACAGAACATGACGTTTTGCTGAATCCGCTTGCTCGGCACTATTACTCCCGTCAGCTACAATTTCTACAACCAAGAAATGTCCGATCGTTGTTCGACCGACCAGTTCCTTAAGAAAGGGCTTGGGGACGACGATATGACGACCGCCCAGCTCATTCAGCATTATGTGCAACAACGGAGCGAGCCCGCTTTCAGCAGCCTGGTTGCTTCGCACATTTCCCTGGTCTATTCCGCGGCCCTTCGGCAAGTCCGCGATCCCGCCCTCGCCGAGGATGTCACTCAACTGGTTTTCATCGTTCTGGCGCGCAAGGCAGCGAGTCTCAATCCCGAACTTCCGCTTGATGCGTGGTTGCTAGGAGTCACCCGAATAACGGCCAACAACGCGCTTCGTCAGCGCGCCCGCCGCTTACGTCACGAACAGGAGGCCGCCGCCATGGCCCCGACGATTGTTCCAGCCGCAACATCCTCCGATTGGGACGCGATCGCACCGCATCTGGACGATGCTCTCGGCCAATTGCGCGAATTTGATCGCAACCTCATCGTGTTGCGATTCATGCGAAATCTCCCGCTTCGGGAAGTGGGCTCAGCGCTTGGCCTGAGCGAAAACACGACCGGCAAACGGATCGGGCGGGTGCTGGAAAAGCTGCGAGCGATTCTTCTCCGCAAGGGCGTCACCGTTCCGGTTTCAGCGCTGGCCGCATCCTTGTCCGCTCACGGCATAGGTCAGGCGCCGGAAGCCCTGGCCGCGACCGTCACTCACACCGCCGTCCTGGCCGCGCAAACCGCCGCCACCCCCGGGATTGGAGGCTTGGTCATCATGGCTACCACGAACGCAAAGATCGCCGCCATTGGCGTAATCGCTCTGCTGTGCGCTGTCACCATCCCGCTGAGCATTTGGGCGGTCGGCGAACTTAACGCGCCCGCGCCGGCGCCAACGTCCTTGCCGTCCAGCCCAGCTCCTGGCGTGGCGAAGACGGATGAAACGGCCCGGGAGGACGCCATGGCGCCCAGAGCGGCCGAGTTGTTCAAGAACTTCATCGCCGAAGAGAAAGCGCTGGCAATCAAGATGGCCGCGGCCGAGGGGCATAAATTGCGGCCGGATTATGTCGAATTCTTCGAGGCCGCACGGACCGGGAATTTCCCCGTGATGCGCGAGATCACCCGGCGCCCTGGATCGCTAGCCAGCGCGCCGGTCTGGGAAACGTATGGCTCCTTTGCCGTTTGGCCCTTGTGGAACGAGAAGTACGCATTGGCTTACGCCCACGACATCCTCGCATCCATTCCGCCGGGAAGTATCTATTTTACGGCCGTGGGGGTGGAGGCGAACCTGATTCCCGCCTTGCAGAAGTCGATCGTAAACGGCGATCCGTGCTTTACGATCGTGCCGTGGGATCTCGTCTTCCCGAGTACCCGCGCTTATCTGCGAGCCATGTGGAGCGACAAAATCTACCTTCCCACCGAAGCCGACGCCGAGCAATGCGTCCGCGATTATGACCCGCACCTTCTGACCGCCTACCGGCAAAACAACCTTGAGCGAGAACTGGCCCAGCACATCGGCATGCTCCTTGCCAAACTGATCTTCGAGAAAAACCCCGATCGCCAGTTCTATTACCAGGAAATCCTTCCCACCGATTGGATGTATCCCTATCTCGAGCCGCATGGCCTGATTCTCAAGATCAACCGCCAGCCGCTGCCCAGCCTCTCGGATGATGTCGTCAAAAGGGATCGCGAATTTTGGATCAAATACATCCGGCCGCTGATCGGCGATTGGCTGACGTATGACACGCGGCTCAAGGAAATCGTCGCCTTCAACCAGCGGGTGCGCCTGGAGCATGACTTCAGCGGCTTTACGGGCGACCGGCAATTCATTGAGTCCACGGTGCCACAGGAGCTGTTTGGCGGCGCCCAGGAGAGTTTCTCCAGGCGGCGCGGCGCCATCGCCGGCGTTTACGCCTGGCGCGCGGACCACGCCGCCGACCCGGCGGAAAAACAACGCATGATCCGCGAAGCCGATTTCGCCTTCCGCCAGACCCTGGCGCTATGGCCCATTGGGGATTGCGCGGGTCACTATGTTGCTTTCCTCAAGAACGAGAACCGCCAAGCCGACGCCCGCTTGATCATGGAAATGTGGAACAAATCCTATAACCAGTTGTTATACCGGTAGAGTCTGAAGACCGTGCCTTGGCGGCATGAAACAACCTGTTGAGCGCTCCGTCATACCAAAGTGAAGGAGGTGGCGTATGACCACCACGAACGCAAAAATCACCGCGATTGCCGTGATCGCTCTGCTTTTCGCTGTCACCGTCCCGCTGGGCATTTGGGCGGTCGGCGAACTTAACACCTCCGCGCCGGCGCCGACGTCCTTGCCATCGAGCAGAGATCCTGCCGTGGCTAAGGCGGATCAATCCGCGCAGAGCGACGCCTTGGGTCGGAGGGCGGCCGAGTTGTTCAAGAATTTCGTCGCCGAGCAGAGAGCGCTGGCCGTTGCGGGCGCGGCGGCGAATGGAAAACAGATGCCGCCCGAATACGTTGCATTCTTCGCGGCGGCAGAAACGGGAAATTCACCGGCGATGCGCGCAATGTTGTTGGACGGCTTCGGAGGCCGATCTCCGTCGACAACGTCACTCATGGCGGCCAAACAAACCTACTCCGCCTTCGACGTGTTTCCGGCCTGGGACGAAAAGTATGCATTGGCTTACAGCCATGACATCCTCGCGTCCATTCCGCAGGGCAGCATTTATTACACGGGTGTGTCCGCGGGCGCGGATTTGGTTCCCGCCTTGCAAAAATCATTTGTCAACGGCGATCCGTGCTTCACGCTTGATCCGTGGAATACCGTCGAGAAAGATTATCGCGCCTACCTGCGGAGCATGTGGGGCGACAAGGTCTACATTCCTACCGACGCCGACGCGGAAAAATGTGTCCACGACTTTGCCCCGAAACGGCTTCGCGCGTACCGGCAAGACGATCTTCAGCGCGACGACTATCAGCTCGTCGGCATGCTGTTTGCCAAACTCATCTTCGACGAGAATTCCGGTCGCGAGTTTTACTACGAAGAATGCGGACCGACCGAATGGATGTATCCCTATCTCGAGCCGCATGGCCTAATTCTGAAGATCAACCACCAGCCGCTGCCCACGTTGTCCGACGACATCGTCAAAAAAGATCACGACTATTGGGTCCAGTACCTTCGCCCCATGATCGGCGACTGGCTCACCTACGACACGCCGGTCAAGGACCTCGTTGGGTTCACGGATCGGGTGCGTCTGGAACATGACCTGGGCAGCTTCACCGGCGACCCCAGTTTCGTTGAAAACACCTCGGCACGAAGAGGACTCGATAGAACCGAATTCCCTCCAGGCTGCGACTGTAAAGAACAGCTTTACTCCAAGCTGCGCACCGCCATTGGCGGCGTATACGCCTGGCGCGCGGACCACGCGACCGACCCGGCGGAAAAGCAGCGCATGGCTCGCGAAGCTGACTTCGCGTTCCGTCAGGCGATTGCCCTTTGGCCGTCCTCGGACGAATCCTGCAACCCGAACGGCCGTTATATTGTCCTCCTTGATAAGGAGAAGCGCCAGTCTGACGCCCGCTTGCTCATGGAAATGTGGCGCCAATTGCATGCAAGGGGTTATCGGTAGAAGCTTGCTTCTGAAGACCGCTATTGACTCACTAAGCCCCTGGTGTACACCAGGGGCTACTTGCCTCAACAGCTACCTTCACAACCCCTCACTCCATGATCGCCGCCAAACCGGCCAGCGCCGCCGCCGTGACGATCATTCCCAGCACAATCGTGATGAACAACCCCGTCGCCTCGCGCGGAATGCGCGACACGCTGCTGCATCGCACCGCTTTGTAGACCACGGCCACAGCCAGGCACAGCGGCAGCAGCAGCAACGGCCAGAGCCAGGGATTCGTCCAGATCGGCAGCGGATAGATGAATGGGATGTAGCCGGTCGCCATGGAGCGCACTCCCCCTGTTAGTGTGATTTGCCGCTGCCGGCACGATACGTCGAGTCGATGATCGCCAGAAGATTGAGCATGCCCGCGACGGCGGTGTAGAGAGCGCCGATTTCCCAGGAGCGGGAATGGGACATCGCCACACCCTCCTGCGGGACCGGAGAATTGGTTGTCGGCTTGGCGACATCCACCGACAGCGCCGATGCCGCCAACGTCAGCGGCCCGCAGAGAATCTGCCCGACAAACCAGGGCTTGTCGCTGAGTTCGGAAATCGGCTCGGCAAACAGCGCCGGGCCCACGGTCCTGTCGCTATCGTTCTCGCGCGGGTCCTGGGCCTGCGTGGCGCTCGACGGCTCGACGCGCGTGATTTCGGTTGAGAATTCCTGATGCTGGCGATCGAACCGCTGAACGAGCTGGTCCTGGAATCCATACTGTCCCCATCCCGGCGGGTCCATGATTCGGATGCCCCCGACGAGGATTCCCGCCAGAAACAGCGCGATGATGCTGATGCCGACAACCATCGCCCGGCCGCGCTGCCCGATCAGGAAATATCCGCCGCCGGGAACCAGCCAGGCGCACAGGCCGACGAGAACCGGAGAGGCGGAGTTGCTGGAGCGAGCGGGCATCAAGAGGCATACTCTAAAGAACGCCGGAAGTGTTTGCAAAAGATCATGTCAGCGCGGGGCGGCGGGTTCCACCTTGACCAGGCTGAATCCATCGAGATTCAGCGTCGTGAGTTCGCCGTCGGGCTTTCGCAGCGTCAATCGGTCGAGCCAGAGTTTGTCGTCTTTGCTGTGTGCATACCAGCTTCCGGTCTGTTCCTGCTTGAATTCGACGACCGTGCCGGAGGTTTCGCTGTTCCACGAGTAATCGCGTGCGGCGATCTGCTGAAGCACCTTCACCTGGGCGCCGGGGACCAACTGCTTGCGGATCGATTCATCCATACGGACAAATCAAGGTAAGGCCCGGAGGCGTAGACGGCAAGGGGGAGAGGGAGAATCTGAAATCCGAAGGTGCGAAACCAGAATGACGAATCAAATCCGAAACCAGAAACCAGAGACAAACGGGCCGACAAGATATTCCGCGCCTTCGTTTCGGGTTTTGGTCATTCGGGTTTGATTCGTCATTCTGGTTTCGGATTTCTGGTTTCCCCGTCAATCTCCCTCTTCAGGCGAACCAATTCCGCGTAGAGCTGGCTCAGCGCGTCCGGCACAATCCGCGTCTCCCCAACCACCGTCATGAAATTCGTGTCCCCGCCCCAGCGGGGGACGAGGTGCTGATGCACGTGCCCGGGCAAGCCGGCACCGGCCACCGTGCCGAGGTTGATCCCGATGTTAAAGCCCTGCGCGGAAACCGCCCGCTTCAGCAGCGCCACCGCCGCCACCGTCTGAACCGATAGATCGAGCTGCTCGGCCTCGCTCAGTTCTTCGAGATCGCACTTGTGCGCACGGGGGGCGATGAGAAGATGGCCATTGGCGTAAGGATAGCGGTTCATGAGCACGACGCTCTGATCGCTTCGCCAGAGCACCAGCCGCTGGCGCTGTTGATCGCCCTCGGCCCGGGCGGCTTGGCACAGGAAACACTCGCCCCCCTTTCCCAGTGATCGAATGTATGGCATGCGCCACGGAGCGAAAAGAGGAGGCGATTCCATTCATCCCACCATCGTTGCCACATGCGGGGCCGCAACCGCGGGGGGTTTGAGGGCGGGATTGACGCTCACCACGACCGCCGGCCTGGACATCTCCAAAACTTCGCGGGCCAGGGCGCGGTAATCGGCCGCGCCGTGGCTGGCGGAATCGTATTGCAGGATCGTCTGACCGAAGCTCGGGCTTTCCGCCAGCTTGATGTTTCGGCGGATGCGGCTGGAGAAAATCCGCGTCCCCGACCAGGGAAGATTTTTTCCCGCCGCTTCCTCGATGAAGCCCTGCAAATCATTCACGACTTCGTTGGAGAGCTTGGTTTGTGAATCGAACATCGTCAGGACGATGCCGGAAACTTTCAGCGTGGGGTTCATCCGCCGGTTGACCAGGGCGACCGTCTCCAGCAGTTTGCCGACGCCTTGCAGCGCCAGGAAATGCGGCTGCATGGGAATGATCACTTCCGCCGCCACCGCCAGGGCGTTCACCGTCAGCAGCCCCAGGCTCGGCGGGCAATCCAGCACCATGAAGTCGAACTCGGGCGTGGCGGCTTCAATTCTATTCTTCAGCACCGTCTCGCGGCCGGGGACGTGCACCAGTTCCACCTCGGCCGCGGCCAGGTCGATGCTTCCCGGAACCAATGCCAGGTTCTTCCCGACTTCCCGGAGGGTTGCGAGAAATCCGTGTCCTTCGACCAGGACATGGTAAAGGCTGTTCAGATCGGGCGAAGGATTCACTCCGAAATTGATGGTCAGATGGGCCTGCGGGTCCATGTCAACCATGCAGACCTTCTGCCCCTGTTCCGCCAATGCCGCGGCGAGGTTGACCGAGGTCGTCGTTTTTCCCACGCCGCCTTTTTGATTCATGAACGCGATGATGCGCATGCGCGAGCCTCTGGCCTTGATTATCGGACTTGGCAGGGGCAAAACAAGAGGAATGTCATTGGTCACTTGTCATTTGTCATTTGCAAATATCCCCGCGCTCCTGCGCCTCCGCGAATGACAAGTGACCAGTGACAAATGACCAATGACCAATGCCCAAAAAAGAAGAAAGCTTCCGCCGTGGCTGGGAAGCTTTCTTCGTCTTTCCGTGGCCTCTTGTTTGGAGCCAAGGCCGCAGAGGTAAATATTGTGATGCGAAATCAAGTCATCGGGCGTTCGTCTAGGAGCCACGTGCCCGAGACGCGGCGTTCGCCGCGTCACGCGAAAATCTCCGCGCTACTTCCTCTTGGTCGTCTTCTTCTTCTTCGAAGTCTTCTTGGCTTTCTTTGCCATAACGTTGTCACCTCCTTTCTTGCAGGAAACAAATGTACGCTTCAGAAAATTTTGAGTCAACGCTTTTTTTTCAGAAACGTCGAGTAAGATCAGCAAAGACTTTTTCGAAAGGATCGCATGTCGCGCGTTCAGACTTCTCCGTGTGTCATCATCGTCCGCGATGGTTGGGGGAAAAATCCCGATCCGAAATGGAATCGCGCCAACGCCGTCTTCCTCGCAAAACATCCCGTCGCCGATCGCATCATGGGCCGGTATCCCACCACGCTGATCCACACCAGCGGATTCGACGTGGGGCTCCCCGAAGGCACCATGGGCAACAGCGAAGTCGGTCATCAGAACATCGGCGCGGGACGCATCGTCGATCAGGAATCGGTTGCCATCACCAAGCAGATTCTCAGCGGAGAGTTTTACAAGAACGCGGAGCTGAACCAGGCGGTCGGCAGCGCCCTGGCCAGCGGGGGAAATCTGCATCTCCTGGGCATCGTCAGCGATGCCGGCGTCCACGGGCTTTTGGAGCATTTGTACGCCTGTCTGGAACTTTGCCGCCGGCGCGGTCTGGCCCGCGTTTTTCTTCACGCGTTCACCGATGGCCGCGACACGCCGCCGAACAGCGGACTCGGATATATCGGCAAAATCGAGGCGAAAATGCGCGAGCTGGGGGTGGGGAAGATCGCCAGCGTCAGCGGCAGATATTGGGCCATGGACCGCGACAACCGCTGGCCGCGCGTCGAAAAAGCCTTTTCCGTTTTGGCGCGGGGCGCGGGGCCGAAATTTCCCTCCGCCGCCCAGGCCGTGCAAAATTATTACGATCATCCGACCGAACCAAACATGGCGGGCGACGAGTTCGTCACGCCCTCGGTCATCTGCGACGACGGTCGCACGCCGCGCGCGATCGTGAAAAATGGCGACGCGATTATTTTTTACAACTATCGCGGCGATCGACCGCGCGAGCTGACCAAGGCGTTCGTCCTTCCCGATTTCAACGGATTCGACCGCGGACCGAAACTCGATTTGTTCTATTGCACCATGACCGCCTATGAAGTCGGCCTCCCCGTCCACGTCGCCTACCCCAAGCCGCCGAAGATGAACAATATCCTCGGCCAATACGTCAGCGACCTGGGACTCAAGCAATTCCGATGCGCGGAAACGGAGAAATTTCCGCATGTGACATTTTTTTTCAATGATTACCGCGAAGAGCCTTTCCCGGGCGAAGATCGGCAGATCATCCCCTCGCCCAAGGATGTCACCACCTACGACCAAAAGCCGGAGATGAGCGCCGGCGGCGTATGCGATGAAGTCGTCCGCCGGATCGAAAGCGGCCGGTACGATCTGCTCGTCGTCAATTTCGCCAACTGCGATATGGTGGGTCACACCGGTGTGCTGGCGGCGGCGATCCAGGCCGTCGAAGTCGTCGATGAGTGCGTCGGCAAAGTGTTGAATGCGATCCAGGCCCGGGGCGGAACGGCGATCGTCCTTGCCGATCACGGCAACTGCGAGCAGATGATCGACCCGACCACCGGCGGCCCGCACACGGCCCACACCACTTATGATGTCGAGCTGATCGTCGTGGACGACCGCTTCAAGGGCGTGAAGTTATTGGAGGGTGGCCGCCTGGCCGACGTGGCCCCGACCTCACTGAAGATGATGGGCCTGCCGCAGCCCAAGGAGATGACCGGCAAATCGTTGATTCCGGGATGAAACGCGGGATGGTTGCCTCGCGGAAGTCTCTCCATATAATCCGTTGCCAAGGAGTTGTTGAATGGCCCACATCATTGCCGAGCCGTGTATCGGCACCAAGGATACCGCCTGCGTGGCGGTTTGCCCCGTAGACTGCATTCATCCCACGAAGGATGAAGGGGATTTTGCCGCCGCGGTGCAGTTGTACATCGATCCCGACACCTGCATCGATTGCGGGCTGTGCGTCGATGAATGCCCCGTCACGGCTATCTTCCCGCAGGAAGATCTTCCGGCCCAGTGGTCTTCGTTCATCGAAAAGAACACGGCCTATTTCAAGAAATAGCCTCCTATAATCGCCCGTCATGAGCGACCGGACGGCCGAAATGCAGACCCCTGCGCGCTTCGAGCAAATCACGCTCACCGTGGAGGGCATGACCTGCGCCAGTTGCGTGGCCCACGTGCAAAAAGCCGCCATGGCCGTGCCCGGCGTGGAAAACTGCCAGGTGAATCTAGCCAGCGGCACGGCGGCGGTGACGCTCGATCCCGCCTCCACAACCCCGCGAGCCGTCGCCGACGCCATCGCAGACGCGGGGTATCCAACGCTGGCCGAAGCCGCCTCAGATGGCCACGATCATTCTCATCGCGATCACTCACAGGTTTGGTTTCGCCGCGCCGTCGTGGGGCTGGTGCTCTGGTTTCCGCTGGAGTTGACGCACTGGATCATGCGGCTGGCATCCAGCCATGAACAGCCTTGGATGATCTGGGCGTCGCTGGCGACGAGCACGGCGGCGATCGTTTACGTCGGGCGCGGATTTTACGCCAGCGCCTGGCGGGCGCTCAAACACGGAACCAGCAACATGGACACCCTCATCGCCATGGGCGCGACGGTGGCCTATGGATACAGCGTGGTGGCGCTGGCCGGCCACTGGTTCGGGCTGTGGGCGCTGCCGGCGATTTATCTGATGGAATCCACCGGGCTGCTGGCTCTGATCAGCACGGGACATTGGTTGGAGGCGCGGGCTCGCGATTCGGCCGGGAACGCCATCCGGCAACTCATGACCCTCGCCCCGCCCACGGCGTTGCGACTCGATGATTCACAAACCCCCACCGAAATCCCCGTAGCCGAAGTTCGCCTCGGCGATCGCCTGCGGGTCCGGCCCGGCGACCGCGTGCCGGTGGATGGAGTTATTATCGCCGGACGGTCGGCCGTGGATGAATCGATGATCACCGGCGAGCCGCTGCCGGTCGTTCGCGATGTCGGCGATGAAGTGGTGGGGGGGACCATCAACACCGACGGACGATTGACTCTCAAGGCGACGCGCGTCGGCAGCCAGACGGCGCTGGCGCAGATCGTCCGCCTCGTGGAGACGGCACAATCCGCCAAGCCGCCGGCGCAGAAGCTCGCCGACGCCATCGCCGCCGTGTTCGTGCCGGTCGTTCTGGCCATTGCCCTGGTGACCGGCATCGCCTGGTACGGCTACGGCGCCTGGCATCATTGGCCGGCCGCCTTGACCTGGGCGATGCTCGCCAATGCGACGTGCAGCGTCCTCATCATCGCCTGTCCGTGCGCGCTGGGGCTGGCCCTTCCCGCGGCGATCATGGTCGGGGCCGGGAACGGAGCGCGGCGAGGAATACTCATTCGCGATATCGACGCCCTGCAAACAGCCGAGAAAATCGACACCGTCGTTCTCGATAAGACCGGCACGCTCACCGAGGGCCGCCCAAGCGTCAGCGCCATCACCGCGACGGGTGGCGTTTCGCCCCAGGCGCTGCTCGCGCTGGCCGCCTCAGTCGAGCAGTTCAGCGCGCATCCCCTTGCCAAGGCGATCGTCGCCAAAGCCCGATCCGAAGGCGCCGAGCTTTCCGAGCCGAAATCCTTCACCAGCCGCCCCGGCCTGGGCGTCGTCGCTGAAACCGATGGAAAAATGTGGGTCGTCGGCAACGCGGCGCTGCTCGCTGAATACGGCTCGCCGTCGCCCCAGTCGCCGCCCGATGCCGGGACCATCGTTCATATCGGTGAGTTGGCCGGCGGTGCCATCCGCCATCTTGGATCCATTTCATTTTCCGATGCGATCAAGCCGGACGCCAAGGCCGCGATTGCCGAACTGCATCGCATGAAGCTGCGGACCGTGCTGCTGACCGGGGACACCGCCGCGTCGGCCGAGGCGATCGCCCGCGAGGTGGGCATCGACCAAATCCAGGCCCAGGTGAAGCCCGATGGGAAGGCCCGGTTCGTGCAACAATTGCAGGAGGCGGCCGGCAACGGCGCCAGGCCGGTCGTTGCCATGGTCGGCGACGGAGTCAATGATGCGCCGGCGCTGGCGAGGGCCGACCTCGGCATCGCCATCGGCTCGGGCTCCGACGTGGCCAAGGAAACCGGCGGAATCGTCCTGGTGAGAGGCAATCTGCTCGGTGTGGCCGAAGCCATCCTCCTGTCCCGCGCCACCATGCGAATCATCCGCCAAAACCTCTTCCTCGCCTTCGCTTACAACGTGCTGGCGATACCGCTGGCGGCATTGGGATTGCTCAATCCCCTCATCGCCGCCGCCGCCATGGCGTTATCCGACATCACCGTCATCGGCAACGCGCTGCGCTTGCGCCGGCACGGCAAAAAATGACCGCCTCAAATCCGTTGCCCCAAGATGAATCCGGCCCTTGACGCGAAAGGGGCGGCTCGTTCCAATACCGCCGACTTTTGGCGCGGCGGCCGTGGCTGCCCGGGAGTTCGGGTTCAGACGTGGAAGCATCTATGAGCTGGCAATCAAATCAGGGCGGTCAGGGAGCAAGGGCTTTGGAGACATTGGCACGCATGGGTCTGGTGGCGCCGCGGCTGGGGACGGCGGATTTCTGGTGGCTGGAACCGTTGGTCCCGATGGAACCGTTGGTTCCCTTGCCCGAGGCCGCCAAGCGCAAGCCGCGCGAGCCCGAGCCCGATGACGAAAAAGAGGAAAAGGACAAAGAAAAAGACGCGGACCCGGAGGACGAGGGCGAGGCGGAAGAGGAAGAAGAGGAGCTCGAAGAAGAGGTCGACGAAGACGAATTTGAAGAGGAAGAGGACGAGGAAGAAGACGACGATGACGATGACGACGAAGATGACGAAGACGAATTCGATAGTCCCGACGATGACGACGACGATTTCGATGACGACGATGACGAGGAAGACTTCGACGACGACGAATGATTGAACTCCGCCCGCGAAGCCCCGAAGCCCCGACCCAGAACCGTTTCGATTTCTACAAAATGCCGCGGGATGGCCATCGGGCGGGTATTCGCCCCCCAACGCCTACCCAATGCCTTTCGGGCCCCTGTGCGATTTGATCTCCGCCCGATGCCGTTTGGATTCCAGCCGCCGTCGCCGCGAAGCGGCGGTCGGCCGCGTCTTGCGATGCGGTTTGGGTTCCCTCTTCGCCTGAACGATCAGCTCGCGCAACCGCTCGAAGAGTTCCCGCCGATTTCCCTCCTGCGTGCGCTCGGTTTCACAAACCAGATGCAATTCATCGCCATCCGTCAGCCGATGCCCCGCCAGCCCCCGCAGGCGATGCAGCGCCGCCGGCGACATCCCTGACATCTGGCCGAGTTGAATCCAGGCCTGCGCCTTGGTGTTGAGCTTGTTGACGTTTTGCCCGCCCGGGCCGCCGCCGCGAGAAAATTTTATCCGCAGACCCCCGGCGGCGATGCTCACCCCCGGAGCCAGCGATTGACCCGGTTCCTCCCGCGGCCCAGCTTCCATGGATGCTTCGCGGCTCATCGCGGGGACGTCTCGATCGGTTCGACTGCCTGCGTCGGCGGCGACGCAGCCTCAATGCGCGTCTGCCGCGTCGCTGTCGCAAAGAACATCACCACCAGCAGAATCACGAGGTTCAGCCTCATCCATCGAATCGGCTGGCTCGGCGGAACTTTGCCGATCGTCAGGCTCAGCGCGATGATCACGGCGATGATGCCGGAACTGGCATGGGCCGCCCACCACCATCCCGGCCGCGCCAGCGGGGCAAGCTCCATCACCGGTCCCGACTGCCGGGGGCTTTGGGTCGATTGATGCGCCTGGTAAAGCTGATCGCGACTGTAATCGTCCCAATGTGCGTAGCTGGAAACCCCGCCGCTGATCAGGATCGTCGCCGAACACAACCATATGATCCATTTGGAAAACCACCTCGCCCGGGCGAAGACGCTCAATTGCTGCTCAGGCGTCAGGTCGTCGATGGCGGCGGGGACCACCATCTCGTAGAACAGCGTGCCGCCCACCAGGACCGTGGCGCAAACGATGTGCAAATATCGCGAGAAAAGAAAAATCAGCATATGGGCGAAATAGGTGTTCATGGCTTGTCCAGGACCGCCGCGCTCGAAGAATGATCGGCCATCGCCTTCTCACGCGTCCACTTCAGCGTTGATGCCGCCGCCACCGCCAGCAGCAGAATCGCAAAATTAACGGCCATCAGCTTGCGATGAGACCGCGGCGGCGCCGCGCCGGCCAGAACGTACAGCGACAGGGTAAACGCCAACGTCGCCACCAGAATATGAGTGCCCCACAACGCGTGAAGCACGGCCGTATCCAGTTCATATTTGTCCCACGCCAGATAGGTGTTGTAAATCCCCGTGATCAGCAAAAGCAGGATCACCGTGTGAATCAGCCTCTTAAATAGCCGGCGTGTTTGCAGAAAAATCCTCTGTGATGATTCCGGGTCGAGCTGAGTTAATCCGCGCGCAAAGATAAACCGCATGAAAAACACCCCGCCGATCGCCAGGCACGCCGATACCAGGTGAATCCAACGCGAGAGAATAATCGGAAGCGGCATAAGACCTTGAGCCTTGTCAAAACCGGCGGAAGCTTATCATTCCCACCACCCGGCCGCGAACCGGACATTCACGTCAACTGATCCAATCCACCCAGCCCGAGCGTTTCGTGACTGAAGAACGGCTCCGCGAACGCCACGCCGATTCGTCCGCCGAAATACGCGTTGAGCGTCTTGACCATCTCCGGCACGCCGCTCCGGTTCCTCACGAACTGCGATTCATACGCCAGCACCGCCGACATCTTCTTTTCGATCTGGTTGCTGATGTCGATGCAGAACGTCGGCTGAAACGACAGGCGCAGATGCGTGCAGAAATAGTAGATGATCCGTCGAGGATGCCACGGCTCGCCGGGAATGTCGGTTTGGGTGAGCTTGGCGTCGAAGCGAGCATCCTCGCCGATGCGAGTCACCGCCACATGATCCGGATGCGCATCGATTGGATACGGCAGAAAAAGAACATCCGGCTTGTGCGCGCGAATCACCGCGGCCAGTTTATGCCGGCTGGCCAAATCATGCGTCACCGCTCGATTGACCAGCCCCACCTGCGTCCGTCCGACGCCGAGGATTTTCGCCGCCGCCGCCGACTCGAGCTGTCGAATCTCCGGCGAACCCAGCGGCGTCGGCTCGCCATTGGTCATATCCACCAGGTGCACGCGATGGCCCTGTTCGATCAGCCGGGCGATCGTGCCGCCCATGCCGAGTTCCTGATCGTCCGGATGCGGGCCGATGATGAGAAATGAGATCATGACCGGCATTTTAGCCGGAAACCCGAAACCCGAAACCAGAATCAATGTCCAAAACCAGAATGCCCTGAACGCGGAAGGCCTTTGTTTCAGTCATTCGCACTTTCAGTCATTGATTCGTCATTCTGGTTTCGGATTTCTGGTTTCGGATTTCCCTATACAGCCGATCCAGCGCCTGAACCATCGCCTTCGCATCGAACCGCCCCAGCGCAAATTCCCGCCCTGCCTGCCCCATGCGCCGCCGCAGCGATTCATCCTTCGCCAGCGCGCCAATCGCCTCATACATCTTTTGCACATCGAACGGCCGAAGCAGGATGCCGGTGACTCCATCCTGAACGCCTTCGCGGTTGCCGTCGATGTCGTAGGTGATGGCCGGAATCCCCGCCAGCCCCGCCTGCGGAAGGGCGCGAGCCAATCCCTCTCGTCGTGACGGATGGACCAGAATATCCATCGCCGCCGTCAATTCCGGCACGCGCTGCGGCGGGACCATCCCGCTCAGCACAAAGCGATCCCGCAATCCCAGCCGGCTCATCTCCGCTTCGAATCTCCCGCGCAAAAGACCGTCGCCGACCCAGAGAAATCGCAGATTCGGAAATTCCGCGCAGAGCTTAGGTGCGATTTGCAGCAGATCGTCGTGGCCCTTCAAATCAAATAGCCGCGCAATCGTCCCGACGACGATGTGATCGTCACTCAGCCCCAGCGAATGGCGCACCTGATCGCGCGCGATCGGCGGATGAATGAACGGCTCGGTCTCCATCCCGCTGTAAATCGTGACGTACTGCTCGGCGCGGCCGATCCCCGCGGCCAGCGATTGCTCGCGCATCGCATCGGCGACGCAGACGATTCGGCTCGTCAGCGGCGCGGCCCATTTCTCCAGCTTCTTGTAAACCCAATTCACAGCCGGATTGGTCGAAGCCGTGAATGCTAGGCCGTGGATCGTGTGAACGATGACCGGATTCTTCGCTCGATTCGCCGCCCATCGCCCGATGATTCCGGCCTTGCTCGAATGCGTGTGCACGATGTCCGGGTTGATTTCTTCCAGCAGTCGCAGCAGACGGCGGCATGTCCGAAAATCCAGGATGGGATGAATCGCCCGGCGCATCTCATCGACGACGATCACGCGATACCCGTGGCTCTGGGCTCGTTCCAGCAGCGAGCCTTCCGGCCCGATCGCCGGGCCCGTGATCAGCGTCACAGCATGTCCAAGCTCATGCTGGCCCTGGCAGGACAGCAGCGTGTTTTCCTGCGCCCCCCCGATGATCAGCCGCGTGATAATGTGGACGATCTTCATTAAACCGTATCATACGGTCCCGCGCTCCCGGCGCAGCGCGCTGCCTCGGCCAAGTCGCTGTCACCTTTGGCCAGCCACCCTCTGACCAGGTCCGTCACCGTTTTCATACAGGACCTTCCCTTCCCGCAGGGCCGTCGTGACAAACGCGTTGGGCACGGCCGCCCAATCCTCAATTTCCTGCGGAGTGTAAACGACGACGTCAATATCGCGATCAATACCCAATAGCGCCATTCGATAGGCGGCGGCGCGATGGTGCCGCGGAAGCGGGTTTTCCCGCTCGACGATCAGAATGTCCAGATCGCTGCCGGCGCGTGTTTCGCCGCGAGCCCCAGAGCCAAATAACACAACCGCCGTTGGCCGCCTTACCGTCAGAATGCGCCGCACCACCTCCCGCAGCAGCGCGTCCGATTCCAAGGTGGACGAGGCATCCTTCATCACCCGATAGTCTATTGCTTCCCCCATGGGCCGTCGAGTCAGCGCATCAACCCGCAACCAATCTCTCCGCAATCTGCACCGCGTTGGTGGCCGCGCCCTTGCGCACCTGATCTCCGCTGATAAACAGTTCGATTCCCCGGCCGTCCTCGCGGCTGATGTCCTGGCGAATCCGGCCCACTAAGACATCATCCTGCCCGCTGGCTTCCAGCGGCATTGGGAAATGATTCTTCTCCCGATCGTCCACAATCTTCACCCCCGGAGCGCGCGAAAGAATCTGCCGCGCCTCATCCGCCGTCATCGGCCGATCGAATTCGAGATTGATCGCTTCGCTGTGAGCCCGCGGAATCGGCACGCGAACGCACGTGGCCGAGATCATGATCCGCGGATCGCCGAAAATCTTCCGCGTCTCGTTCACCGTCTTATTTTCCTCTTCGTTGTAGCCGTTGTCCGCGATCTTGGAGTCGTGGCTGAAGACGTTGTTCACGATCTGATGCTGAAACTGCGAGCGCTCGATGCTCCCGCCGCTCGCGTAAGCTTTGGTCTGCCGCTCGAGTTCCATCAGCCCGCCGACGCCGGCCCCGCTCACCGCCTGGTACGTGCTGAGGATGATTCGCCGCACGCGATTGGCCTTATGCAGCGGCCAGACCGGCACGTTCATGATGATCGTGCTGCAATTGGGGTTTGCGATCAGCCCGTTATGTTTGGCGATCTGCTCCGGGTTCACCTCCGGAATGACCAGCGGCACGCCCTGCTTCATGCGAAACGCCGAACTCTTATCAATCACCACGGCTCCCGCGGCGACTGCGGCCGGGGCGAACTCCCGGCTGATGCTCCCGCCGGCGCAGAAGAACGCGATGTTCACGCCTTTGAAGGCGTCTTTGGTCAACTCCTGTACGGTGTGCGTCTTGCCCGCAAAATCCATTCTCTTGCCCACGCTGCGGGCGCTGGCCAGGAGCAACAGGTCCTTGATGGGGAATTTCCGCTCGGCCAGGATATTCAATAGCTCCTGTCCAACCGCGCCGGTCGCGCCGACGATCGCCACGTTTACCGCCATGACACGCTCCAAAACAAAACCGGCCACAGAACTTCTACCGGTATAGACCAAGCCGACGAAAACCCGCGAGCCGATAAAAAGCCTTTCGGCCTCTTACTTCGGTCGCGTCGTTTTCGCGCTCGTCTTGTACATCGGCTTATTCCGTGGCCTTTTCGTGAACAACGTATCTGAATTTACCGCAATTACACTGCGAATTGTGCCAAAACGGGGCGCGGGTTGCAAGCGGGTTTTTGGCGGTCTTTTAATAGGGTCTGCCCAACCATCAGGTTGCCGAAAACCGGCCGGAGGACCGGCCGGCTCAATTTCGAAACGAATCCCGCCAGTCCTCCGGCCGGTTCTTATTGCCCAGATCTTCGGGCACACCGGTCATTTTCTCTTCCCGCGCGGCTGGCCAATCGCGGCCAGCGCTTTCTTCGCCGCGGTGATCGTCTGATCGATGTATTCCCGGCCATGCGCCAGCCCCACGAACATCGCCTCGAACTGGCTGGGCGCGAGAAAGACCCCTTCATCCAGCATGGCATGGAAGAATTTGGCGTAAGCGTCCGTGTCACAGGCGGTAGCTTCCGCGAAATTACTGACCGATGTCCCTTTCTTGAGGAAAAACGGCGTCAACATGGAGCCCACACGATTGACCACCAGCGGCACACCGGCCTCCTCGGCGGCGGTTCGCAATCCCGCCGCCAGCGCCGCGCCGCGCTCCTCCAACATTTCGTACACGCCGGGTTCCTTCAAGATTTGCAGCGTTTCCAATCCGGCCGTCAGGGCCAGTGGATTTCCGCTCAACGTGCCCGCCTGGTATACGCTTCCCGACGGGCTGACCTGCTGCATGATGGCTTTTGGGCCGCCGTACGCCCCGACCGGCAGTCCCCCGCCGATGATTTTGCCCAGACACGTCAAATCGGGTTTGACGTTGTACATCCCCTGCGCTCCGCCGCGGGCCACGCGGAAGCCGGTCATCACCTCATCGAACAGCAAAATCGCCCCGTGCTTCGTGCAAAGCTGGCGCAATCCCTGCAAATATCCCGCCGCCGGCGGCACGACGCCCATGTTCCCCGCCACCGGCTCAACGATGAAGCACGCCAATTCACCGCCCTGTTCGGCGAAAATCTTTTCCGCGGCCTGCAAATCGTTGTACGCCGCCAGGACCGTCCCCGCCGTGACGGATTTCGGAACTCCGGGGCTGGACGGAACGCCCAGCGTCAGCGCGCCGCTGCCGGCTTGCACCAGCAGTGCATCGGAATGCCCGTGATAGCAGCCGATGCACTTGACGATCTTCTCGCGTCCCGTGGCGGCGCGGGCCAGGCGAATGGCGCTCATCACCGCCTCGGTCCCGCTGCTCACAAAGCGCACCATTTCAATCGCCGGCATGGCTTCGATGATTTCGCCGGCGAGCTGGGTTTCCAACTCGGTCGGCGCGCCATAGCTCGTGCCCCGGCCAATCGCTTTCGCCAGGCCCGCCACCACCCGCTCGTGGGCGTGCCCGACGATCAGCGGTCCATAGCTGGCGACGTAGTCGATATACGCATTGCCATCAATGTCCTTGATGACGCACCCCTGCGCTTCCCTGACGAAAATCGGCGTTCCACCAACGGCCTTGAATGCCCGCACCGGCGAGGAAACCCCGCCGGGCATCACCCGGCAAGCCTTCTCAAAGGCACGTTGCGAATGGACCAGAAGACGTTTCTTGCGGTTGGGCATGTTTGCCTCCCCCAGCGGCCATCCTAGACCGGCGCCGGGCTTTGAACAACCTGCCGCACCGCCTCCGCCAAACGCCGCACCGCAAACCGAGATTGCTTTCCCAAACGAATCATGGACGCAATGAGCAGCGGATGAGCGATCAAATCCGCCGTCACACGCCCGGGCCGCGCGCGGCCCACGTCATCGACCCAGTTCACCATGCGCTGGGGAACGCTTTGGCCGGCCGTGTCGCTGATGGCCCGGATGTTCAACAACGGTATGCCCGCTGATTCAGCCGCTGCCCGCACGATGCCGCCTTCCATGTCCACGGCCAGACAGCCGGTCTCCCGAAACAGCCGCGCTTTCTCGATGGCCGTGGCGAGCAAATGGTCGGCGGTATAAATCTTGCCGCGACGCAACGGCAAATCCCCCCATGGCTTCTCCCTGGTTGCGTCGCAGACGACATCGCCGACGCCCAGCGCCGGGTCCAATCCGCCCGCCAAACCCGCCAGGATAACCCCGTCGAATTGGCCCAGCCCTCCGCGGTCGAATCGCCCGGCTCGGAGGCCTATAACCTGAATACAAACGTCCTGATCCGCCGGGGTCCAGCCAAGTTCCGCCGCGATGGCCTTGGCTTCCATCGTTAACGCCGTCAGGACCAACCATTTGCGCCGGCTCACGATGAGCCATTGTAACCCACCGCCGCCTGCGGGTATGCTTCTGCCCCCATGGCTGTTCCAGTATCCCAAATGTGGACCGTGGCAACCTACGTGTTGCGCCAGAAGCTCTCCGGTCGAAAGCGATATCCGCTGGTCCTGATGCTCGAGCCCCTATTCCGCTGCAACCTCGCTTGCGCCGGCTGCGGGAAGATTCAGTACCCCGCCCATATTCTCAAGAAGAATCTCACCCCCGAGCAATGCTTCAAGGCCGTCGAGGAATGCGCCGCCCCCATGGTCAGCATCCCCGGCGGCGAGCCGCTGCTCCATCCGCAGATCGACAAAATCGTCGCCGGCCTGGTCGCCAGAAAAAAATACGTCTATCTCTGCACCAACGCGCTGCTGCTGAAACAAAAGATCGACCTGTTCAAGCCTAGCAAATATCTCACCTTCAGCGTTCACATGGACGGCCAGAAGGAGCATCACGATTTCTCCGTCTGCCGCGAAGGCGGTTTTGATATTGCCATCGAGGCCATCCGCGAGGCGGTGAAGCGCGGCTTTCGCGTGGCCACCAATACCACCCTCTTTGACGGGGCCGATCCAAAGAGCGTCCGCGCGTTTTTCGACGAAATGATGAGCCTGGGCGTAGAGGGAATGATGCTCTCGCCCGGCTACAGCTACGACAAGGCCCCGGACCAGCAGCATTTCCTCGGCCGGGCTCGCACCCGCCGCCTCTTTGGCGCCATCCTCAGCAATCGCAAAAAGGGTTGGAAATTCAACCAAAGCCCCCTCTTCCTCGAATTCCTCATGGGACGCAGGCATTACAAGTGCACCCCCTGGGGAATGCCGACCTACAACATCTTCGGCTGGCAAAAGCCCTGCTATCTCCTCCAGGATGGCTATTGCGAAACCTTCGCCGAGCTGATCGAAACAACGGAATGGGAACGTTACGGCACCGAAAGCGGCAACCGCAAATGCGCCAACTGCATGGTGCACAGCGGCTACGAAGCCAGCGCCGTGGACGACAGCTTCGGCTCGCTCGCCGGCCTATTCCGCGCCGCCAAAGCCACGCTCTTCGGCGGGACATATGCCGACGAAGAGGCCGCGGAGTCGCTCAAGCAGCCGTTCCCCGCCGCGCCGCAGCAAATCGTTCCCCTGACGATCCATGATTCGCAGCGGGAAATGGAAACGGTGTGAGGGGAAACCCGAAACCAGAAACCAGAATGACGAATCAAGCCCGAAACTAGAAGTCCGAAACGACGACCGGTTCGTCATTCAGTCATTCGGATTTGATTCTGGTTTCGGATTTCGGATTTAGCGCAATGCCCCAGGAAACCAAAGCCCATCCATTCAACGCCGACTCGGCTGAAATGGTCCCCGGCTTCGCGCACGAAAACCTGCAAGGCCAGATTCCCTCCATCGCCACCGACGACGAAATCCGCGCCGCGCTTGAAAACGCGTTCGATTACCGCGGCGACGTAACCATCACCCGCAAGGACGGCAGCGTCGTCGAAGGCTACATCTTCGATCGCCGAAGCGATGGCAAAACCCTGGCCGAGTGTTTCGTCCGCCTCTTCCCCAAGGATCGGGACGAGAAGATTTCCGTTTCCTACAGCGACATCGCCCGGCTTGAATTCACCGGCCGCGACACGGCGGCAGGCAAGAGCTTCGAGACGTGGGTGAAAAAGTATCGGGAGAAGAAAGCCGCCGGCGAAAAAGACATCCGCCTCGAGCCGGAGAAACTCGATTAGCTTTGCCTCTTATGACCCATTGACGCCCGAGTGAACCCCGCTATTATATCCGCGACGGATATATATATGGCAAGGGCAATCGATCCTCGATCGCTGCTTCCGCTCACGCCCGCGGTTTTTCAGATTCTCCTGGCCCTGTCCGACCAGGAGCGGCACGGCTACGCGATCATGCGGGAAGTCGCGACTCAGACGGACGGACAACTGCATCTGGGACCGGGTACCTTGTATGGCTGCCTCAAGCGAATGCTCCGGGCGGGCCTCGTGGAAGAGTCCGAAGAACGCCCCGACCCCGAATTGGATGATGAACGTCGGCGATATTACCGGATCACCGATTTGGGGCGGCGCGCGACCCGTGCCGAGGCCCAGCGACTTGAAGCCGCCGTCTCCGCGGCCCGCGCAAAAAAACTGCTCCCCGCAATGAAACCGGCCTTGGCCGGAGCGAGGCCCTGATGTCGGCGTTCTCGAAAAACATGCTGCTGCGGTTGGCCCGTGGCTTGTATCGCGGATTGCTCTATGCCTATCCTCCGGAATTCCGCTCCCGCTATGGCGTCGAAATGAGCCAGCTATTCCGCGACCAATTGCGAGATGCACTTTCGAATCAAGGCATCCTCGGCCTTTTGCCCTTCTGCATGCGTACGACAGGGGACCTCTCCAAAAGCATTCTGCGAGAAAGGTGCAATTTACAGAACATGGTTGGGATGCTTTGCCTGGCCGCGGCCTTGGGCTTTGCGCTGTACGCGACATACGTTGATCGTCACAACGCCGACGAGGTGTATCCCACCCTGATGGTTGTGCTGGTTGGCTCGTTCATCCTGGGAGTGCTTCGGCCCCGCCGCGCGTGGCGCTGGGCATTGATGCTCGGACTCGGCGTCCCTTTTTTCGGTCCACTTCTTACGCTTCCCGCTCGGCTGGCTTCCCCCGGCAGATGGGCAATGTTGGCGGTTTTATTGTTCCCCGGCCTCATTGGCGCCTACACCGGGTCAATCCTCCGGCGCGCCGTTGCTGGGACAAAAGCGCATGAAACCGGCGAAAATTGAACCGCGGAGCACGCGGAGAGCGCCGAGAAGAACTGAGAAAAATTCGTCTTTGTCTTTCTTCTCCGCGTCTGTCTCTGCGCCCTCGGCGCACTCTGCGGTTCAATTAGACTTTGAAATTAAGGAGCTTGCGCGATTGATGAAATACGTTGGGTTTCCGGATATGCCAGAGCCGCCCAAATAAAACTGAGCAGAAACTCAGAATCCTCACTTGGCAGCGTATCGCTTTGGCCTAGCAGCCTTCGTTGAATCGTTCCTCTGGTCATATCAGCGATGATCCAGGCTACTTTTTCCGGGGGCACGCGGCGTATCTCGCCTTGCTGAGACGCGTCCTCGATCGCCGAAGCCAGGCGGAGTACCGGTTCGACAAGCCAGTTGCGGTATTGGCTTCGCGTGAAAGACAAACTCCCGGATTCCGTGTCCATGATCCGAAAGAATTCCTTTCTGGCCTCCGCGTTCTCCAGCCGAGCCATGGTGAATGCCCTGATTTTGTCTTTCAGGTTCTTTGCCGCATCGATCCGTTCCAGGGTGCCCTTCTTCAGAGATTCCATATCATGATCCAGAACGGCCCTGTATATCTCTTTCTTGGATCGGAAATAGAGATACACAGTTCCCTTCGCGATCCCCGCCTCTTTCGCAATCGCATCGATGATTCCGCGCGCAAAACCTCTTTGCGCGAATACCGATCGCGCGGCATCGACAATTTTCCTGCGGCGGAATTCGGACACCACTTGCTGTTTGGTTTTCATCAAGCTCCGGGTCTTGCCCTCCCGCCGCCAGCGCCGCAGTTCCAAAATCGTACGTGATCGTAATATGACTATTTAGTACATTAAACTGACCCTATGGTCAGCGACAAGAGCACCCTCATCGGCGCGCCACACATTGCGGAGCTGGATCCGCTGGAGTGGAGACCTTCAGCCAACCCCTGGATGATTGCGGCGTCGGTGATGCTGGCGACCTTCATCGTCGTGCTCGACTCCTCGGTTGCAAACGTCGCATTGCCGCATATCGCGGGGAATCTCTCGGCCACCACGGACGAATCGACGTGGGTTCTAACCAGCTATCTTGTTTCCAATGCAATCATGCTCCCGGCGAGCGGATGGATTGCACGGCGCGTTGGACGCAAACGTCTGCTCATGATTTCAATCCTGGTGTTTACCGGGGCTTCCCTGCTCTGCGGGGTAGCCACCAGCATGCCGATGCTGATCGTCGCCCGGATCATCCAAGGCGCCGGCGGCGGCGGCATGCAGCCCCTGGCCCAGGCCATCTTGCTGGAAAGCTTTCCGCGCCGCCAACACGGCACCGCGATGGCCGCTTACGGCGTCGGGGTTGTCGTCGCCCCGATAATCGGCCCAACTTTGGGAGGATGGATTACCGACAGCTACACCTGGCGATGGATCTTTTACATCAATCTTCCCGTGGGTCTTTTGGCTCTGTTTATGGTCAATACGTTCGTCGAAGACCCTCCCTACATTCGGCGGGCATTGCGAGGTGCAATCGATTATCTCGGGTTTGGCGCGATGGCCATCTGGCTGGGCACGTTGCAGTTGCTGCTGGACAAGGGACAGGAGGCGGATTGGTTCGCAGCGGCCTGGATACGATGGACAACCGCCGTCTCCGTGATCGCTCTGATAGGATTTATCCTCCGCGAATTCACGTATCGAGAGCCGATCGTGCATTTGCGCGCGCTCCGCGACCGCAATTTCGGCGTAGGGACGCTGATCACGGGTTTCTACGGCGCTGTCCTCTACGGCGTCACCGCCCTGTTGCCGTTGTTTCTACAGACCTTGATGGGTTACCCGGCGCTGGACAGCGGCTTGGCAGTCAGTCCACGCGGCGTTGGCTCCATTGTTTCAATGATTGTGGTGGGGACATTGGTCAATTATATCGACGGCCGCCTGCTGCTGGCGTGCGGCTTCGCTATCCTCGGCTACTCGACTTTCCTGCTGAGTCACGTCAACCTTGGCATTTCCATGGTTTCCGTCGTCGTGCCGAACTTAATCAATGGCTTCGCCGGCGGCTTCATCTTTGTTCCCCTCACCACCATGACTATGGGCCGCCTGCGCAATGAGGAAATGGGTAACGCCGCCGGCATCTACAACTTGGTGCGTAACATTGGAGGCAGCATCGGTATCGCCAGCGTCACCACGTTTCTGGTCCGCGGCTCTCAAATCCATCAGAATTATCTGGTGGCCAACGTCGCCGCTGGAAATCCCGCCATGATGGAGACGCTCCGTGGCCTGGAAACAACGTTTAGCCTCGGCGGGATGGACGCCTACACCGCTCATCAAAAGGCACTGGGGGTGCTTTACGGAGCCATCCAGCAGCAGGCATCTCTCCTCGCCTATGTCGATAACTTTCGATTGATGGGGTTTCTCTCGCTGCTATGCATACCGCTTGCCCTGCTGTTTCATCGGGTGCGGAGACAGCCGCACGGCCGCCCTGGCGTTAGCGAATAATAATGTGGACCGGATACGCGAATGAAACCGGCGAATGAAACCGGGACCCGGATCGGTTTTCACGATGCCTTGTCCTTCCCTCGCGCCTTAGTCGCCCGGTGGTATTGCCCCGGACCCTAATAGCTCAGCACCAGCGCCACCTGCCCGCCATTGGCGTTATAATCCTTCCCAAAATCCCCCGCGTAGCTGAATCTCAAGCTCGAATGCCCGCCGAACGCGAGGCCGACTCCGGCCGACGGCGACCAGAAATTCGGGACCGCCGCGTTGCGCAGAAAGTTTGAATAGGCGATGCTGGCATCGACAAAAATCGGCGTTCCCGGGAATTGAAACGCACCATCGACGCCGTTCTTGAATATCCACTGGTCGACGTTGGTGTCGAATCCATATCCGTCGTAGGCGATGTCAACCCCGTGGTCGTAGTTGATCTGATCGGCAAGGCTCAAGGTGACCGGCCCCATATGCAGCGCCAGGCTGCTGGTGGCGCCGCCGCCGACAAGAATGCCCCCGGCCACCTGGTCATAAGACGCCGCAATCCCGCCGAACCCCCACGGCGTCACCTGCCAACTGATCCCGTCTCCGCGATTGTTGATGAACGTGATGGGCAGGGCGACTTCCTCGGCAAGCGTATAGGCATCGCTGGCGGCTTCGTCCCGGTAATCCACCGCCGTTCCAAAGCAGAGGCCGACGTTGTCGGTGAGGCGCACTCCTGTGTTGAAGGTGAATTCCCCCCAGGTTCCGTTCAGATCGTCGGCCCGGATCATTCCGCCGTTGAAGTTGACGCCCAAATAGGTCCCGCCGCCGGCGGAGACTAGCTCGGTGCTTTGCTCGTTATGCAGTCCGAATCGCGTGAAGAGATCGTCGGCGATCAGCGCGGTGGACGCCTGCGGATTTCCGTCGATCATCGCCACCGCCGACCGCACATTCACCGCCTCCAGGAATTGCGCGTAGGCTTGCTCGGCATCCGTTTTCAGAAAATCCTTGATCTGGCTCTGGAGATTCGACGAACTGGTTCCCACGAACGTTTTGGTGAAGCCGGTGATTGGGATGGTGATCGTCGCCGACGTCTGGGCGGCGTTCTCGGTGAAAACCAGCGCGTTGGGAATTCCGCCGTAGGACAAAGTGCCCGTCAGGTTTGTCCCGGCCAGCGAAGCGAATGAGCTTTGTTCATTGATCAGGTTGTCGGTCAGGTTGATGAGATTCGACCCGCCAACGGTGACGGTGTTGCCTCCGCCCGTCGCGGTGACGCCAAAAAACTCCGTCGCAAAAAGTCGGCTTCCATGCACAAAAAACATCGCCGCGGCCAAGAAAACCAATCGATTTCGCATCCTGCTCATATCGGTCTCCTGCAAGAGATGTGATTAAGCGCCGTCAGCCGGCCCGCTGCGCAGCAAGCATCCGGCGATAGCGCGACAACGCCGTAAGCGGAAAATAAAGGCGATAGAGGTGATATTTCAGATAAAAAACCTTTGGAAATCCCGTCCCGGTGAAATACGGCTCTTCCCAATTCCCATCAGCCGACTGCTGCTCGATCAGCCAATCGACCGCCTTTTTCACGGCCGGATCGTTCGGCCCAACGGTCGCCAGAAGGCCCATTGCGCCCCAGGCCGTTTGCGAGGCCGTGCTCTCGCCCTGGCCCTTGAGCGACGGATCGTCGTAGCTTTGGCACGTTTCGCCGAAGCTGCCGTCCGGCTTTTGAACGCTCTTGAGCCAGCGCACGGCCCTGTGGATATAGGGCTGGGTCATATTCTCCCCGACGGACTTCAACCCGGTCAAAACCTGCCAGGTGCCGTAGATGTAATTGACGCCCCATCGGCCCCACCATGCGCCGCAGTCGTCCTGATGTCTTTTGATGAACGCGATGGCCGGGCCGATCGCCGGATGACGCAGCCGGATGCCGCAATGTCCCAAGCCTTCCAGGACGCGGCCGACGATGTCGGGGCAGCTTGGGTCCTGCATGGCGTTGTGATCGGAGAAGGGGACTTTTTCCAGGAGCGGCCGATGCTGCGTACGATCGAACGCCGCCCATCCACCGTCGTCGTTCTGCATGTTCAGCAGCCACTTGGTCCCGCGCGCCAGGGCGTCGCGGGCGGTCTCTCCCCCGAGCCGGCTGAGCGATGCCAGCACGATAGCCGTGTCGTCCACGTCCGGATAGTGGGGGTTGGAAAACTCAAAGAACCACCCGGACGGCTCGACCGGCGGGCAATTTCTCTGCCAATCCGCGGCCACGCGGCATTCCTTCTCCAGCAGCCAGCGAATTCCGCGCTGGGCGGCATCCGAATCCGGATTCAATCCCGCCTCCGCCAGCGCGTGCATCGCCAGGCCCGTATCCCACACCGGCGAAACGCACGGCTGGAGCCGGATCGTGTCCCCCTCCTCAATATAAAAATCCCGCAGGTGGTTGTGGGCGTTGACGACCCGCGGATCGCTATCGGAATATCCCAGCGCCCGCAGAACGATCAGCATGTACACCATCGGCGGAAAGATCGCGCCCAAACCCTCGGAGCCGTCCATGCGATCCAGCAGCCATTTTTCGGCGGCTTTCATCGCGCGCTGGCGCGGGATGGCAATCGGGAAGTGGTCATACGCCTTGAGCAGTTGATCCACCCGTAGAAATAAATCGCGCCACGAGCGGGGCATCCCCCGGGGCGGATCGGCGACCCGGTTGGCCGCCGAGCGATCCACGTACAACTCCATCATCGTCATCGTCGCCGGCAATTGCCGCGTGTAGCGCAGCGTGGTCAGCAGCGAAAGCGGCAGGATCATCGTCCGCGTCCAGGCCGAGACATGGTACAGATTGAAATAAAACCATTTCGGCAGAAAAACGATTTCCGGCGGAATGCTCGGGCAGGCGTCATAGCTGATCTGGCCCAGCGCGGCGAAGTAAAACTTGGTGAAGCTGTTGCACCTTTCCGCCCCGCCCTGCGCTAAAACGACGCGCCGGGCCCGCTTCATGTGCGGGGAATTGGCGCCATCCCCCATGAGCTTCAGCGCGAAATAGGCTTTCACCGTCGCCGAGAGGTCGGACGGCCCGCCGGGAAACAGGCTCCAGCCCCCTTCGTCGTTTTGCAGGCCCCGCAGGAACTTGGCGATCTTCGGCAGGTCCGGATCATGTTCCTGATGGAGGATGAATTTGAGCAGCAGGTATTCCGACTCCAGGATGCTGTCGCCTTGCAGCTCCCCGACCCAGTAGCCCTGGGAGTTCTGCAATCGAAGCAGCGCATCCCGGGCGTTTTGCCAGGCGATTTCAAGCCGATCTGACGTTTCCGCCCGAGCTTGCGCCGGCGGCGGGGGGGCTAAAGCGGTCATTAACGGACTCATGATTGCGAAAACTAACCGCCCCCAGGTATATGGGCAAGTGCCCCAATGGCCATTCCGCCCTTTTGCCGATATGATCGACGGCTTCAATAAGGAAATGTTTGGACATTATGCAAAATGACTTTGCGGCATGGTTGGAGCGGTCTCGTGGACGCGGCTTCGACCTTCATCAAGAACATCTGAACCCCTCTTTCGTGAAGATGTTGCGCGCCATTGGCTTCGACAAAGACTACGTCCGCGGCGAAGGCGCATACCTCTGGGACGAACAGGGTAATAAATATCTCGATCTCCTCACAGGCTGGGGCGTCTTCGCCCTGGGCCGAAACCATCCCAAAATCAAATCCGTCCTCAAACAATTGCTGGACATGGACCGGCCGAACCTGGTCCGGATGGATTGCAGCGTCCTGTCGGGATTGGCCGCCCAGGCCCTGGTTCGCCACGTGCACGAAGGCCTGTCGCGGGTTTTCTTCACCAACAGCGGCACGGAAACGGTCGAGGCCGCCCTGAAATTCGCCCGCTGCGCCACCGGCCGGCAGGACATCATTTTCTGCGAGCACGCGTTTCACGGCCTGACGCTGGGCTCGCTCTCGGTCAACGGCGATCAGTTCTTCCGTGAGCGCTTTGGCGATTTGATGCCCGGCGGCCGCAGGATTCCCTTCAACGATCTGCCGGCCCTGGAAAAGGAACTCGCCGGACGCCAGGCCGCCGCCTTCATCGTCGAGCCCGTGCAGGGCAAAAGCTGCGAGGTTGTTTCCGACGGCTACCTCGTCGAGGCCCAGCGATTGTGCCGCCAACACGGCAGCCTGCTGATTGCCGATGAGGTCCAATGCGGCCTCGGCCGCACCGGCAAGTGGTTCGCCTATCAGCACTGGGCGGAGGCCGAACCGGATATCGTCTGCTGCGCCAAGGCCCTCTCCGGCGGATACGTGCCCGTCGGCGCGGTCATCACCAGTCCGCGGATCATGGACTGCGTCTTCGATAGCATGGAACGCTGCGTCGTCCATTCCAATACTTTCGGCCAGAACGACATGGCCATGGCCGCCGCCCTGGCCAGCCTCCACGTCATCGAGGAGGACCACCTCGTCGAGAACGCCGCCGCCATGGGCAAATACGTCATGGATAAGCTCCGGCCCATCGCCGAAGCCTGCCCCTTTGTTTCCGACGTGCGCGGCAAGGGATTGATGTTCGGCCTGGATTTCGCCCGGCCGCAATCCTCGCTCAAGTTGAAAATGGCCTGGGACATGCTCCACAGGCTGAATTTCGGCGTCTTCGGACAGATGATCATCATCCCCCTGATGGAGCGGCATCGCGTTCTCACCCAGGTCGCGGGATATCACACCGAAGTCATTAAGTTCCTCCCGCCGATGATCGTCACCAAAGAGGACATGGACTGGTTCTTATCCGGCATCGATGAGGTGCTGGCAGATGTTCAGAGAATCCCGGGCGCGGCCTGGGACACCGTTTCCGGTTTGGCCAAACGCGCTATTCTTGCCTGACATGGGTTTCGTTCACCGCCGGATTCTCACCGGTGTTCTCGCCGTCGTCTGGCATCCCTGGATCACCCTGGGCGTGGTCTTCATCACGGTCGCGGCGTGCGTCGGGGCGGCCGTCGCCTGGCTCACCATTTCCACCGACCAGAACAAGCTCTATTCTTCCAAGCCCTGGTTCTTTCACGACTACCTCGAGTTCATCCAACGCTTTCCTGAAAACGAAGCGGTCTACATCGTGATCGAGCCGAAAAACCCGGCCGATCACCCGCCGGCTTTGCGATGGGCCGCAGCCGCCGATCAAATCACCCGGCGCCTGCGGGGCCTCAAACAAGTCGTTGACGCCTATTGCCGGATTCCTCTGGACGAACTCGGCCGGCAGGCGATCCTATTTGAAGATCCTAAAGCGTTGCCGCGGCGTCTGGACGGCGCGCAGCGCCTCGGCGAGTTAGCCACGATTTGGGGCGCTCGACCCAACCTGCTGGCCGTCCTCGGCCGCACACCCATTGAACGCTCTCTCGCCGGCGCCCGCGCACAGCCCAGCGATGAAACCGCCGCGTTCATCACCCATCTTGCCGATTCCTGGGACCAGGCGGCTCGTCACGCGGATGCGACTCTTGCCGTCGGCAACGGCGTGGTCGATTTCCGCGCCATCAGCGCCACCGATCCGTCGGAACTCGGGTATTTCTACGTGCCGAATGAAATGGACCGCTCGCAGCATCGCATTCTGATTCAGGTCTATCCCGAGCAGGATTTCAACTCGCTGACCAGCGTGACGCGAACGATCGATGCCATCCGCGACGCCGCCATCGACGCAGGCAAGGCGTTTCCGGAATTCCATATCGGCGTCACAGGCCGGCCGGCGCTGGAAGCCGATCAGATGCGAACCACCGACAAGGATTTCCACAAGGCTGAGATAGCCGCCCTGATCGTCATATTCATCGGCATGTCGCTGATGTTGCGGTCGATGTGGCTGGCGCTGGCGGCGGAAATCGCCCTCGGCGTCGGCATCGGCTGGACCTTCGGCTGGGCCACCGCCGTTGTCGGAGAACTCAATCTTCTCTCCCTGGTCTTTTTGATTGCGCTCATCGGCATCGGAATGGACTATCTGGTGCAGATTCTCTCTCGCTATCGGTTCGAGGCGCGACGCTATTCTCGCGCCGGGGCCGTGTGGGTGCGCGTTTTCAAATACGTCGGGCCGCCGATCAATACCGCCTGCCTCGGGGCGGCCGGAGCGTTCCTCGTCGCCATCTTCACCGATTTCCGCGGCGCGGCCGAGCTGGGCATCATCGCCGGCGCGGGCCTGATTCTGTGCCTGCTGGCCGGGTATGTCGTGCTCCCGGCGCTGCTCACGATCTTCCCGGCGAAATTGCGGCCGCTGGAACCTTCCCGGCGTTTCAAGCTCCCGCATCCAAAGCGCCGCGCGCAATGGCTTGTCCTGCCGCTGATTTGGATGGCCCTGCTCCTGATCGCTTCGCATTACCTGCCGAGCCCGGGCTTCGACCCGGGACTCATCGACCTTCAGGTGCCGACCGTGGAATCGGTGAAGCTGATCCGCACGTTGCAAACCTGGAGTGCGGCGGTGCTGAGCCGCGACCCGGAAAAACTCCGCCAAGTCCGCGACGCCGTGCGCCCGCTTCCCCTGGTCGCCTCGACCGAAAGCATCCTGGACGCGCAGGACAACGCCGAGTGGCTCCAGCGGCACGCCGCTGAAGTTCCCGCGATTGATTGGTCCGATCCCACGCCCGTCTCTGCCGCCGATTTTCCCGCGATTTCCGCCAAGGCCCGCAGCCTGGCCGATGTTTTCCAACCGGCCGGCGCCTCGGCAAAGCAGCCGGTCCATCCAATCCAAGCCGCCGCCGCGCTCTCGCTCCGGCAATTCGCCCATGATCTGGACGATCTTTCCGGCCCCAGCGCCGATTCGGCCGCCGCCCGGCTTTCAAGCTGGCAACGAATCTTCGTCCGGGAGATTCACGATCTGCTCGATCAGTTCCGCCCCGGCTTGCTGAATCTTGACGCCGTCCCGCCCCAAATGCGCGAGCATTTCCAAAGCTCCGACGGCTACTTTGCCCTGTACATCAAACCCGCCCAGGACCTCTGGAGCGGCGACAATCTGCAAGCATTCGAGACCGTCGTCGAAGCCGCCGTCGCGAAAGTGCCCGGTGCTCCGCACGTCACGGGCATCGCGTCGGATGTCTCTCACACCACCGGCGCGATTCATCAGGCGTTTTACTATTCCACCGTTTACGCCCTGGCCCTGATATTCCTGCTCGTGTTTTTGGATTTTCGCCGGCTCGGCCCCACTCTGCTGGCGATCAGCGTGCTGGCCATGGGACTCCCCATGCTCGTTGCCCTCATGAGGTTGTTCAACACCAGTTGGAATTTCGCCAATTTCTTCGGACTTCCAATCCTCATCGGCGCCGGCCACGAATACGGCGTCTTCATGGTGCATCGGTATCTGGAAGCGGCGAAATATCCGCGCCGAACCTGGCGAAGATGGGACGTCAGCGACCGCGCCCTGTTGCTCTGCGGCTTCATTACCTCCAGCAGCTTTGGGTTCTTCTGGCTCCTTGCCGAGCACCGCGGTCTCAAGAGCCTGGGCCTGGTCATGTGCCTTGGGACCGCCTGCATTTACCTGGCCACCATCGCGGTTCTGCGGCCGATCCTGAAATGGCGGCTGAGCTGCCTCCCCCGGTCGAAAAACGCGGATATTATCTGACCCGCCTCGCGGTGAAGCACCCCGATTTCTTCTCCCATCCGTCTTAAACGGCAGACGGTGTCTTACCGATAAAAGCAGGGCTTTTCCGCCGCGAATCTGCATGGAGATGATGGGAGAACAGATGGGCGCTGAAAGCGAAGAAGGCAACGGATCGACCTCTGGGTTCACGGCGCAGTTGCAGAGGCGCCTCCCCAATGCGGCCGAGGCGAAATCCGCCACGCAAACCGCGGAGGAATCCCACGCAAATTCATCGCCGCTGGACGGAATGAAGGTCCTTCTCGCCGAAGACCACGAGATCGGCCAGATGGTCGCCGTCGAGATTCTGACTCGCGCCGGCTGCCAGGTCACGGTAGTTGCCAACGGCCAGGAAGCCCTCGAGGCCGTGCAACGCGGTGGTCTGGACCTCGTTCTCATGGATTGCCAAATGCCGACGATGGACGGCCTGGAGGCGACGCGGCGTATCCGCAGGCATGAAAGCGAATCGAAACAAGACGCTCACCTCCCCATCATCGCCCTGACCGCCAGCGCGATCAAAGGCGACCGCGAGCTGTGCCTGGCGGCCGGAATGGATGGCTACGTCACCAAACCGATCGAGGTGGCGGAGGTCATCGCCACGATCCAATCGTTGGCTCCGATGGGTCGGCCGCAATCCGCCGCCACCGCGCCCGGCCCCGCACAGACGCAGGATTCGGCCTGGCGGAGAGGGATCGAGGAAACCCTCGCCGTCGATTTCAATGCCCTGCGCCGGCGGTGCTTGGGCAATCGCAAGCTGGCCGCCAAGGCGCTGGAAACTTTCGCCGCCACGATTGGTTCCTACGTTCAGGACCTGGTGCGGAACCTGCAAAAAGGGGACGCCAAATCCGCCGCCACCCTGGCCCACAAGATCAAAGGCGCCGCCGGCAATGTCTCGGCCCAGCAGGTCCTGCGCATCGCCTCTGAATTGGAAGACCTGAGCAAGAAGGACGCCCTCTCCCAGACCGAGCGCGCCATTGCGGAGCTTCACGCGGAAATCGAGCGAGTGCGCCAATTCGTCGCGACGAGCCTGAAAGAATTGGTCCAAGCGTAAAGGGACGGCGCGGTTCGACCAATTCCAGCCGACGCTCCACCATCCCTGCCTTCGATTGATTGCGGCGCAACTTTCAAGTCTTGGAAAATTTTGGCCTGGATATGATATTCAGCGATCCGACCGAGGCTCGCTCGTTCCCCCCCGCGCAGTCCTGATTCTAAAACCTCACGCGGCCGGATTATTCGCGGTCTCTCCGGCTCCGCGCTGACTTCGACCGCCGTGGACCATGTTCCTGCCGGCGCGTTTCGCCTGATACAAAGCCTCATCCGCCTCGGCCAGCAAATCCGCGCAGCCGAGCATATCCGGCCGCCGGCTCGCCAGACCCACGCTCACCGTCATCTTCAGGATTTGCCCCAGATAGTTGAATTCCATCGCCGCCACCATCGCCCGGCACCGCTGAGCGCAAAACTCCGCCTCGGCCATCGCCTGGGACGGCAGGATGATCAAAAATTCCTCGCCTCCGATTCGGCACACCGCATCCGTGCTGCGCACGCAGTTGCTCAGCACCTTGGACACCTCCCGCAGCACCATATCTCCCGCCGAGTGCCCGTGCCGATCGTTGATTTGCTTGAAATGGTCGATATCCAACGTGACCACTGTCAGCGGCCTCTGATACCGGTCGCTGAGCGACCATTGCTCTTCCAATCGCCGCATCGCCTCTCGCCGGTTGTACAAGCCCGTCAGGTCATCCGTGATCGCCAGGTTCTCCAGGCGGTGGTTCAGCTTCATCAATTGCTCGTTCAACTGCCGCGAACCCTGTGTTTGACGCAGCACCTCGTCATAAAACGCCGCTGTCCGCAGGCCCGATCGAAGCCGCGCCATCAATTCCACTTCATCAAACGGCTTGGCCAGAAAATCATCCACCCCCGCATCAAATGCCTGGCAGAGTTCCTCCTTGCTGGCATGAATCGTCAGCATGATGAAATGCACATGCCCGCCCTGGGCCATCGCCCTCACCTGCCGGCAAAACTCCAGGCCGTCCATGTGCGGCATCTCCCAGTCCGAAATGATCAGCCGCGGAAGTTGCTCCCTGATCGATTCCAGCGCCTTCCTCGGATCGTCGAAGCTCGCCGCCTCGAATCCGTGCGCCGTCAGAAAGTCCATGATCATCTCGCGCGTGACCGCGTCGTCGTCCACGATGATCACCCGGTCCCGGGGTAGCAGGGCCGGTTCGATCGCCGGCGCCGCATCCTCCGGGCGGCCGGCTTCCGTTAATCGTTCCTCACGCTGCTCTTCATCCTTGAACTGTTCCCGGATGGTGATGAATTGCTTCTCCGTCTGGATGAACGCCTGCACCACGTCCGGATCAAAATGCAACCCGCGCTCCCGCAAAATGTACGTCTTGGCCTGAACGTGCGTCATCGCGTCCCGATACACGCGCCGGCTCGTCAGCGCGTCGTACACGTCCGCGACCGCCACGATTCGCGCCGCCAGCGGAATCTGATCCCCCTTGAGCCCTTCGGGATATCCTTTGCCGTCCCACCTCTCATGGTGCGACATCGTGATGTCCCGCGCCATCTGCAAAAACCGAACGTTCGGGAACCGCTGCCGCGACGCCTCCAGCGTCTGCGCCCCGATCGTCACATGCGTCCGCATGATCGCCACCTCGTCCTCCGTCAGCTTGCCAGGCTTCAGCAGGATGCTGTCCGGAATCGCCACCTTTCCGATATCGTGCAGCGGGCTGGTCTGATGGATCAGCCGGATGAATTCCGCGTCAATGATTCCTCGATATTTCTCCGTCCTCGACAGGTGATGCGCCAGCGCCCGCGCATAGCTCTGCACCCGCTCGATGTGCGCCCCGGTTTCAGGATCGCGGCTCTCCGACAGCTTCGCCAGAGCGAACATCGCCAAATCCCGCGTCTCCAGGCTCAGGATTCGCTCCGCCGTCTTCAGGCTCACGATCATCTCTTCCGTATTCAGCGGCTTGACCATAAACGCGTCGGCCCCGGCGTGCAGGCCCTCGATCTTCTGATGGCCCCCATCGCGGCTCGTCAACATGACGATATAGATGTACCCCGAAAAATCGTCCGCCCGAATGGCCCGGCACAGATCCAGGCCGTTCATCTCCGGCATCTCCCAATCGGTGATGACAATGTGAATATCGCCCCCGCGAAGCCTGCCCAGCGCCTCCCGCCCATTGGTGGCGCGCTCCACCTCGTAGCCCATCTCGTCGAGCACGCCCTCCAGGATCGCCAGAGACAGCTCATCATCATCGACAATCAGAATTCGCATATCTTTAAGGCGTCGCTCACCCGCCCAAGCGCTTGTGGCAAGACCTTATTTCGTATCGGATTGCGCAATAGGCCTGTTTACTATGCTACTCCCTATAAAGCGCCCAGCTTTGGCGATTCCGGTCCCATAAGATCCGAAATCCGGGCCATGACGCCTTTGAATCCTCGAGATTTCATTGGCCCGGACCCGGAAACAGGGCAATAATTCCGCATATGCCCTGGCCGTTCCCGTTGTTTGAGCCGCTCGAGCCCCGCCGGCTCCTTTCCGTCAGTTACACCCCGGCGCAAATTCAGGCCGCCTACGGATTCAACCAGATCACTTTCGACAACGGCACCGTTCCGGGAAACGGCGCCGGACAAACCATCGCTCTCATCGAAGTTGACAACGACGCCACGATCAATACCGATCTGTCGAACTTCGATTCGGCATTTAACCTGCCCAATCCGGGATCGTCCTGGTCGTTCACGGTCGTCGGGCAGAAGGGCGGCGCGCCGCCCAGCACGCCCGCCTCGCTGGACGAATCGGCTGAAACTGCTCTCGATGTTGAATGGGCTCACGCCATCGCCCCCGCCGCCAATATCCTCGTCGTCGAAGCCAATTCATCTTTCGATTCCGATCTCTTCCCCGCGATTTACTATGCCCGAGCCGTTCCGGGCGTCTCGGTTATTTCCATGAGCTACAGCCGCGCCGAGTTGCCGGGTGACATCGATACCAATGGCAATTACACCACTCCCGCTCAGCACACCGGCATCACTTACGTCGCCGCCTCGGGCGATTCCGGTTCCGTCTCGTATCCATCCAGTTCCCCCAACGTCGTCGGCGTCGGCGGCACTTCCTTGACCCTCGCACCCAACAATACCTACGCCTCGGAGACCGCCTGGTCCGGGTCCGGCGGCGGATACAGTTCCGTCGAATCAGAACCGGCCTATCAGTACGCCGTCCAAAGCACCGGCCAGCGATCCACTCCCGATGTCGCCTACGACGCCGACCCCAACACCGGCCTCGATTTTTACTTCCAGGGCAGTTCCCAGCTATACCGCGTCGGCGGGACCAGTGCCGGGGCGCCACAGTGGGCGGCCCTTTTCGCCATTGCCGATCAGGGCCGCGCTCTCAACGGACTCGATACCCTCGACAGCTCCACCGACACCCTTCCCATGCTTTACGCTCTTTACGACACATCGCTCTACAATAGCGCCTTTCATGACATCACGACCGGCGGGAATTCCAGTTATTCCGCTACTACCGGATATGACCCGGTTACCGGACTCGGATCGCCCCAGGCAAACGTACTCGTCCAATATCTCGCCGGGAACATCACCATCCCCGAGCCCGCATCAATCACCATCGCCCTGGCCGCAATCCCCCTTCTGCTGCGGCCCGCCCGAACCGCCGCTCGTCTGAAAGCTCCCTTGGCGGATGCCCAGTAGCCTCATCAATGCTCTGGTGCCTAATAATTGAGCCCTGATTTTTGGCCAACAAGGGGCTTCGTTTGAATTCTTAAAAAAAATTCCTTGCGCCTGGCGGCCGTCAGGACCGTACAAATCAGCATTCAATAATTCGCATAGCTATTTATAATGTAGTTACTTAGGAGAGATTCGGTTATTTCCGACCCAAGACGCCATTTTCCTAACCAAAAAATGACATCAAGGGTTGAAATTCCGTCAATTTTTATGTTGCGTTTCAGTCCAAACGCTGTAGACTTCAACTGTTCAGTCGCCGCCACTTACGTTAGTGGTGCGGCCTCCGAACGGCGGATAAGGCGGATTTAACGTTCGCCCTACCAAGGATTCGGAAGGCGGAGAAAAGACGGGAACGGGAGTTCCCAGGGCACTCAAATCGCGAGGTAGAAAAATGCAATCAGCCAAGAAAATGAAGGCTTTGTCCGTATTGTCGATGGCGGTCGCCGCCACCTTGGGGGCGAAAGCCGCCCACGGTGCGGTTCTTACGCTGTATTATGACAATATTACCGAAATCCTGCCAGACGGCTCAACAGTCGTTCAGCAATACGGCTATGCTGCCAATAGCAGCTACGCGGCGGTACCAACCACGATTAACATCGCCCAGGGTGACACCTTTGAATTCGGCGTCGACGCTGTTGTCACCGGCGCCGGCAATGTGGATGCCGGTAAGAAAACCGGAAGCTCCTCGAAGGCGGATATCCTCCAGCCCAGCTATCTCGGTCTGTCCACCCTCAGCA
>Ga0187864_10000541_pt1 | contig 41181 bp, 35 predicted proteins | sample June2016WEW_11_4_FD_132985 | JGI IMG/M metagenome (GOLD analysis project Ga0187864, IMG submission 132985) | Peatland microbial communities from SPRUCE experiment site at the Marcell Experimental Forest, Minnesota, USA - June2016WEW_11_40 | ecosystem: Environmental > Terrestrial > Soil >...
CGCGACAAGATCCTCCCCAAGTATGAAATCCTCATCCAACCTCAATCGATCTAACGGACCTCGGATCACGGAGAACCAAGATCGCGAATCAAGATGAAATTATTATCGGGGATTTCCCTTATCCTGGTGTTCGGCCTGTTCGCTGGGAGCAGGGCAACTTAGCTTCGTCGTTACGATCGGTTGACCCCGGTTCCTAAAAGAAAATCCGCCGTAGTCCGGCTTCCCAGCCCCGGATGCCGGCCAGAAAAAGTTCTAATGGTGTCCTGTCGCCCCGCGTCTTGGCAGGGATCGGTGCTCTGATGATCGCGGGCCATACTTGGTGGAAGCGGAAACAAGAGCGCACGGCCTGAGGCTCTGTCTTCGGCCAAGTCGCTAAAACCGTTCGAGCAGACGCTATGGGATAACAGTGGAGTGACAACCGCAGGTCATGCCGCCATCACCATCCATTTGCAGACAGGGTCCGGTTAGTTCCTCCGCCTTCAATGATTTGGCGCAGCGCGCGTCGGTCACATCGACCGACGCATCGATCGGCACGTGGAACCGAATCGACCCCCAGTCATTTCGACGGGGGGTGCTCAATGCACGGCGAATCGAGGATTGCCACAAGTCACAAGGCTCGACAAAACGGACGCCGAAGGAGTCGGCCTTCACATCAACGTATAAAACTCTGCCGTGGCAGAGAATCGGCGATAAACCATGAGAAATCCTGCGAATTCCTGATAAAAGCCGGAAACCGAGTGCGTCATATTCCCAGATCACAAGCTACTGTGCAGCAATACTTTCTGTCAACTCTTGTCGCCGGAAACCGACTCGTTTGCAACCAGGAGGTTGGCGGTTCGATCCCGCTCGTCTGCACTAGCCGCGAATGCGATGGCCCACCTGTCATCGATGGCCCGCCCCATCCCGACCACGTAGTCGGTCGACTCAGCGATCCCCTTGGCCTGGGCCTCGCTCGGAATAGCAGGCGTTGAGGACAACGCACGGGATGTTGTGCTTGAGCGTCGCGAAGAGGTCCTTCAGGACACTGGCGGTGGCCGCCTTGCTCTGGCTCAGCGGGTTCTCAAGGATGATCTTCCTGGTACTGCTACCATGGCCGCTACAGTGAACGATGTGGGGCTGATCATCGAGCAGGACATCTTGCATGTCCGTTACGCGGACCGCGTGTTCCTGCTTGAAGTCGAACTGGTCCTGGAGACCGGCCAGGCGTAGTCGTTCCTTGATGGCTCGGAATCTTCGTCTAGTCGGAGTGAGTTGGTGTCTTTCGGGATGGCGGCTAACCGTCAACCAATAAACTGATCCTTGACTACGTCGAGCTTGCCGCTCGCGACTACGTCGAGGACGGTCGTCCCACCGTGGCGCCGATGGTCATTCGCCTGATGATGCGCTCCTTGCGCCGACTTCACGCCACAATGCCAGGGACCTCGTCGTGGCCGCTATCACTGAGGGCGGTTCGAGTGGAAATGATCAGGGCACAGAATTGTCGCACCGAGATCGACGGCCGGAGCGGCCGAATCAAGCGCAGTAGCGCAAGCGGCCATGGTTCCGCTCGGTGTATCGGACCTGGCTCCGAGTCAGGCGGCGAACCAAGTCCACAAGAGCACGGCGACGACAACCGCAGTCACCGAGATCCCTACCGCCGCCAGCTTCCATCTGACGCTTGTCTTGCTCTGTTCCCCGGGCTCCAGGAAAAGTTGAGTCCGGTCCCGAAGCTCTTGTTCGGCCTCTCGACAATGGGACAGCAGGCTGAAGAGGATCTCCCGATCCTCTCGCTCCAGGGTCTTCGGGGTCAGCCAGGGAGTAACCAAGTCAGCCAGCTTTTGGTACAACTCGTGAGTCGGCCCATCGGCCGTCGCGGCGTGTAACCGGCAGGTCTGGACCAATGCATTGTAGAGCTTGTCATAAGCATTCCGATTCACGTGGTGTCGAGGCCGTCGCATTGCGAAGTGGTCAATGATCGCCATCCACTGGTGCCAAGCCTGCCACAAGGTCGCCGTCTCGGGCAGCGCCGCGGGCAGTTCCACAGTCTTGGGCTCGCTCTCCGGGGCCTCCTTGAACGGGAGCGATGATTCGTCCACACTCTCGGCACCAACCTCCTCAGCGCCCGCATCGACGAACTCGGGCACGTCCGCGAGAGGACTACCGGCGGACCCCGGTCGGCGGATGCCAGAACCAGACCGGAGGTAGTCAGCCAGGGCCGTGGCGAGCTCGTTCATCGTCGCGTAGCGATCTTCCGGCACTTTGGCCATCGCCTTCAAACAGATGGCCTCGATCAGCGGGTCGAGGTCTGGCCGATGCCTCGACGGTGGTGCTGGTTCGACGAAGAGGATATGCCCCAAAATGAAAGTCTCCGGTCCCTCAAAGGGCACACGGCCTGTCAGCAGTTCGTACATGATCACGCCCAAGCTGTAGATATCACAGCGAGGTCCGAGCGCTTCCACTTTGCCGGAGACTTGCTCGGGCGGCATGTACGCTGGCGTGCCCAAAACCAGACCAACCCTCGTTAATCGCTGGTCCTGGAGGCCGATGCGCCACGCCAGACCGAAGTCCATGATGATGAGATTGCGGCGAGAGTTGACCATGACATTGGATGGCTTCAGGTCGCGGTGAACGACTCCGTGGGAGTGGGCCTCAGCCAGTGCCAGCGCGAGCTTGCGCACCATGACGCCGACCCGCCGCTGAGACATCGGCCGGTTGCGGTCGATGTACCGCGACAGAGGATGGCCCTTGATGTACGCCATGATGATGTAGGGGATACCGTCGAGCTGACCCACGTCGTAGACCGGGCAGAGATTCGGATGGTCGAGGCTCGCAGCGGCGCGGGCCTCCCGGTGGAAGCGGTCCAGATCGCGTCGATCCGCTGGTGCAGCGCCTTCATCCAGTCGGAAATGAGGGACCTTAAGGGCCACCCGGCGATGGAGTTCCGTGTCGTGGACGAGGTAGACGGCCCCCATCGCCCCCTGTCCCAGCCGCCTCAGGATTCGGTAGCGGCCGAACCGTCGGGGCAGCTTAATCGGGGTCTTCCCATGAGGAAGGACTGAAGGAGGAGGGGGTTGAGGCTTGGCGATCATCTTGCCGACCTGGCCCAGGACCGATCCCGACGCAGATCCCTGAGCCTGCTGGTCGATCAACTGCCTAAGCACTTTTGCCTGGCTGGGGAACCGCTCTTCGAACTGGGCGGCATCCGCCATAGCCCCTGATCGTATCCGCGCCACGTACTCGGCCATGATCAGCTCGGTGGAGATATTCTCCGGGGTCCCGAGTTCTGGCAAAGCCTCCAGGTACGCCTCCACGTTCACCTGTCGACCCTGCTCCCACTGTTGACTCAAGTCGCGTTTGACCATTTCGATCAGGCTGGATGGAGAGCCCTGGCTATCCGAGGGGTCTGCGGACATGCCAGCGGCGAACCCGCTCCGGTCGCCAGCGGGACGGGCACCTGAGGGGTGAGATTCAGGCTCCCCGCTGCTTTCATTGGGTTGCTCGAGGGTATTGAGCTGATCAGCCGCCATGATCGACTCCCGAGGACGGGACCGGGGACCCTGATTCCCCTGTCCCTGGTGGACTGCGCTTCCTTGTGCATGTACACTAGAATCTCACTTGGCGTGGGCTTTAACAAGCCTTTTCGAAGGCCGTCACCTATCTGCCACTGGGCGGGTCATCCTTGCGTTTCGTGGGAGATGGGTCCCTCGAATCCTTTGCCGAAGAGATCAACTGTGAAACGTTGATCGAGAGTTGCCGAACTCGACGAAGGCCGCCGTACCTGCTCACGAGACCTGCGGATAGGCAAGCATGGAGAATTCTGGCCAGCCCAACTCGACCGACTTACCACCTCACGACTTGCTGCGCCTGATCCGACACTCGGGTGTTTTGAGTGATCGTCAATTCGAGGAGGTACGTGGCAAGGTCCGCAGCGGTGAATACCCGCGCGACTCTGGTGCGCTGGCCCGGCGTCTGATCGAAGAACGCATTCTGACCAAGTTCCAGGCCGATCGCCTGCTGCGCAACAAGGTCCACGGACTGATCGTTGGCCGCTACGTGATTCTCGATCGTTTGGGCGCCGGCGCGCGGGGTCGTGTCTTCAGGGCCCAGCATCGGCTAATGGGCCGAATGGTCGCACTGAAGGTGATCGCCCCCCAAATCGCGACGCGGGCGAGTTCGATAGCCAGGTTTCATCGGGAAATGCGGCTCATCGGCCGGCTTGATCACCCCAACGTGGTCCGAGCTTTCGACGCCGACCAGATCGGCGATTTGCTCTATATCGTGATGGAGTACGTACCTGGACGGAGTTTGGATCACGTGGTCGCGGAGCGAGGATCACTCTCCCCTTCCGAAGTGGTCAATTACATGGCCCAGGCCGCCCTGGGACTGGAACATGCTCATGAGCGAGGGATCGTCCACCGCGATGTCAAACCTTCGAACCTGCTTTTGAGTCAGGAGGGCCAGGTCAAGGTTCTCGACCTCGGCCTCAGCGCCTTGATGGAGGCGGACAAGGAGGCGTCGTTTGCGACAGCCGCCGGCCTCGTTGTCGGCACGGTCCACTTCATGTCACCCGAGCAATGCGCCGCGATCGAGATCGATTGCCGGAGCGATCTCTTCAGCCTCGGTTGCACGATGTATTACCTGCTGACCTGCCAGCTACCTTTCCCGGGAGATACACTGGCGGAATGTCTTGCACTACGAATCCGAGGTTGTCAGATTCCGATCACGGACCACCGCTCGGATCTGTCCCCGCGATTGGTCGAAGTGCTGGATCGGCTCCTGGCCCGCCGTCCCCAGGATCGTTTCCAGACGGCCGGGGAGACGGCCGCCGCTTTACACGACCTTGCGGACGCCGAGGCCAGCAGCAGCCCCTCTCCCCGATCTACGCCGCTCCCTCCGACAGCCCCGTCGGTCCCCGAGCCGGTTGTGTCCTCAACCCTTCCCTCGGCTGTTGACTCGCCCCCCACCCCGTCCCGCGATCCACCGGGCCTCGGATCTTTTTCCTGGTCTGGCTTGGCGTCCATCCTGACCGCGCAGCCAGTCGTGATCGTCCTCTTGATTGTCCTGCTCGGGCTGGTTGCCTTCGGGCTCGGCTTCGCTCTGGGGCGCGTCTCTGCGCTCCCGATTCTTTCAGGGGCAGATAGCCGCCGACGTGCGAACCAGCCGCGAAACGGCTTGCGCAGGTTCGTTCCATCCGAATGGTGGGAATGTTCTATGATTCACAGTAGAACGAACCAACGAGCCGGAGCAGATTATGAGCGGTCCCCAACGCCATCCTTCCGTCGGACGCCGAATCCTGGACATGTCTTTGACTTGGCTCATCGTCGGTGCCACGATCGGAGCGATAGGTGGGCTACGGACCGGAAGGCTCGTCGAACTTGCTTCCGGCGTGCTCGGAGGCATGATCGTGCTGCCGATTGCCGGGGTTCTCCTGGGATTGATCGGCGGTGACGCCAAGGGAAGCGTCGTTGGAGCAGTTGGGGGCCTGATGGGCTGCTGGCTTGCTAAGCCGACTGGCGGTATCTCGCTTGATGCCGTCAGCGTGGAAGTGGTGGTGGTCTTCGGTGCACTTGTCGGAGCGACATGCTTGCTCTATCTCCAGTTCGTACGTTGGAGCTACGGAACCCTCTTCCGGGCAGCTTGCCAGGCGTCCTGGTCGACATCCAGTCGTTGGAAGATCGGCGCCAGCTCAGGGGCGAGGCTCGTCTTGCCGTCGCGGAGCACCCGGCTGGTGGCATCGACCAGCCGCAGGTGGCAGGACGGGGTGCATCCGGCGATCAGGCCGACGCGGCCTTCACCACGCTGGCGATGATCGTCGATTGGCAGCAGCCACAAGCCGGCCTCCTGCGCCGGATTGCGGGTCTGGGTCGAGAGATCGTCGCGCAGCGTCCCGGCTGCGCCATTGGCCCGGCAGTGGTCCAGCCGGGCGCGCAGCGAGGTGTGCGTGGAGTCCTCCGGCGTGGCCGCCAGGCCGGCGGCGACCGGGTTCAGGTCGATATACGCCGCCGTGGCCAGCAGGCTTTCCTCGTCCAGGACGGCGATGCTCTTGAACCGGCCTTCCCAGAAAGCCCCGCTGCAGCCGTCTTCGCGGTTGGCCAGGCGAGCCAGGGGCTCCTTCAAACACTTCATGAACCAGCTCAGATCGCCCAGCCGCTTGCGAGCCTTCGCCACCCAGCCGCCGTCCTGAGCAAGCAGCCCGACGCGAGCCTGGGAAACCGGCAGCGCATTGCCCGCGGTATCGCGCAGCGGGAACACGCTCAGCCACCGCCGCACCACCTCGTCCACCGACCACTCCCGAGCCTTCCGCGAGTCGAGTCGAACGAGCACATGCAGGTGATTGTCCATGACCGCAAACCCCGCGAGCTCGACGGCGAACACGCCGACCAGCTCCTTGAGCCGGTTCTCGATCCACTGCTTGCGATGTTCACATCCCTGTCCGCACAGAAACGCGCGGCGGACGCATCGGGAAATGCAATGATACCAGGGCGTAACAGCCTCATCGACGATGGTTGAGCGTGGCGCGGGCATGAGTGTCGACTCCTCGTTGCAGGTGAACAAGAGAATACACCCAGCCTCATTCTTGAAACAGAGGTCGTTGAGAATTTTCACCGGGAAGCGCAAGCTGGCATTGCCAGGCCGCCTATTTATCCCGGACAAAGGTGACTGGCCAGACCTTCACAGACCCCCACGAGCTGGCTATCTTCGGCATTTTCTTATTCTGGGAAGCCTGCGATCCGATAGTAAACCAAGACTCGAGATTTTGGGAACGGTAAGGAGGCGACCGGGGCCGCGGGGCTGCTCATGCAGCGGGGTTGACCTCCGCATTGAGCCCTGGAGAGTTTGGGAACCAGGCTCCGGAGAATGCTCCGGTGCTGGAATAGGGAATGGAGTCCTGCCCATGATTGGGGACGATCGACGGCTTTCATGGCGTTCGATCCCGGCGGCGTCGAGGTCGGCCCGGGTCCGGCGAACCAGCACGGCGCCAGCCGTGGAATCGCTGGAAGGCCGGCAGCTCCTCTCGACTTTCACGGGTTTCTCCTATGTCCATAATATCCAGACACCCACCGGCATCAATCACAATATCCAGACACCCACCGGCATCTTTTCTCTTCAGCTCACTGGCCCGGGCGTGCTCAAGGCGAGACCAGCCGGTCACGGGGCAATCAACCTGAACGTGCTTGGAACCACCACCAACTCGTCGCTCTCGATCACGCAGGTCCAGCCCCGCTTCCACGTTGTCAACACCCTCTTAGTGATCCAGAACCTCACCATCAAGTCGGGGCAGATTGGGAACATTCAGGCCAGCGCGGCTGAGCTCAACGGCCCGATGACACTCCCGATGACACCTTTGACCACGTCGATCAACACGCTCCAGTTCGGCGCCCTGGGTCCGAACGCTCAGATCGACGTCAATGGCAGCGTTGGTTCGATGAGTGTTCAGAATGTCAACCTCGGACCCAGCGGCCATGTCGTGATCGCGGACGACCTCAATAGCTTGACGGTCACGGGCAACCTGCTGGTCAATCCGGGCTCGACAGGAATTGTGGTTGGTGGCAATCTCAACGGTCTGACGGTCAACGGCATCTTCCAGGGCCAGGGAACCAGCGCGATCGACCTGTCCGTCGGCCTCGACCTGACCAACTTCACCGTCCTGAGCGGCAGCAGCAGCGTCCGCAGCGCCAACATCGCCGTGGGCAAGGACATCGTCGGCCTCGACATCCAGCACGGCATCTTCAACAGCCTCATCACCGCCGGGGTGCTGATCAGCGGCAACATCGGGCCCGACGGCTTCGACGCGATCTTCGACTCGGAAATCCTCGCCGGGGCCCAGATCAACAACCTGACGATCAACGGCAACGTCACGTCCGACTACGTGACCAACCCCAGCCCCCACCCGACCGGCTACCCCACCCGGATCGTCGCGGGCGAGGTCCTCGAGGACCGCGCCCCGGGCAGAAACTCGCAGGGGGGCTTCCCGCAGGGGACCTTCACCTCGGGCGGGAACATCGACAACTTCCAGATCACCGGCTCGTTGATCGACTCGGTCGTCGCCGCGAGCGTCGCACCATACGGCGGCAACGGCACGCTCCCATTTGCTACCGGATTTAGTTACAGCGCCCCGACACCGCCGGCGCCCACTCCGGGCGGCCCGGGACCCAACACCTACGATGCTCCGGCCGGAATCATCGTCGGCGGGACTGTCAAAACGCCGGTCGGCTTCGCGAACTTCTCCGAGGTCTCATACTACAACGAGACCGAGATCAACTCGATCATCCCTCTAACGTTCCCCCCCCCCCGGGTCGCCTTCTACAACATCGACCCAACTGGCAAAAATGGCAACCCGACCCTCGACAATACCATCCTGCCCGGCGCGATCAACCTGAGCTTCGCGTCCGCCCCCGCGGATCTCGGCACGCTCAATGCGAATCCCGGGGGGAGCGGCTCCACGACCACCACCATCCCGCTGTCGCTGCCGAGCAAGTCCACAGTCCTCGGCGGGGTGATCTCGAACTCGCATAACGACAACCCCCTCGAGCGCAGCGACTTCGCCGGCATCTACGCCGACGACACCAGCGGCGTCTTCGTGGGGCCACTCCCGAAGTCATGATGATCGAGCGGCGGCCCTTGCCATCATGTGTGGCCTTGGTTAGTTGCGGACGGATGGCCGGGCAAAATCTTCGTGCCCCGATCCTCCGAACGCAACTGAGATGACCGACTACCCCTCGACCGGTGCGACGGACACGAGTCGATGGAGAAGAACGGGTAGGATTGTGATCTGTACGTCTGTCGGCTAATAGAGCTGTGGAATGGCGACTCCATGATCCCTCCGAAGGCCAACCCACCAGCTCAAGAGGTCAAGGCGATGGCAACGATCGATCCCGAAACGCCAGTTCCAGTATTGACCACATTGTTCCCTCCGCCTCGTTTCCTTTATCGTCTGAGCATGGAAAAGTTCGAGGCGATGGTCGAGTCTGAGCGTCTCCGACCGTCGGGGCACAGGATCACAGATCCGACAATTCCGCACGTGAAAGCGGTCGGAGAAGTCGCGTCTTATTGAAAGAAGGGAGCAGCTTCATGGGTGTCCGCCGCCTGGCAAAGATCGCATCCGCCCTCGTATTTTCGCTGGCCATCTTCGCATTGATGGCGGGCACGGCTTCGGCCGGAGGGCACAAAGATCACGGCAAGAAGGGGAATGACCCTTGGGCCGGTTATCCCGCCCCGATACCGGCGGCCTACCCGTTCCCCGGGGTCATCGTCGATCCGACTTGCTCGGCATGTTGCTATACGTTCCCGATCCAGGCGGTCTATCAATGCCCCGCCGTCCTGGCAGGTCAGCCGGGTTCTCGAGTCGGATACCTCCAGTCGGACCCGACGCCCGGTCTCCTCGGCGGCCAGCCTTACCTCTACCACCCGTGATGGGTCTCATCGGCGCTCGATCCGGGGGACGAGGTTTCGGCTCGCCTCTGTCTCTGCTTCTGCATGATCTGGCTCACGCGGGAGCTTCGCCCCCGGAAGATCCGATGGCGACGGTTATATCAGATGCTCTTAAGTCAGGCTCCCCGATCGTCGATATTTCACGCTGACGGTATTAATGATTTTGACGCGAAGTCGGGGGCCGACAATCATGCCGAATTTCCGTTCTCGAAAGGACGCAGGCGATCGGCCTCGTTCTCCCTGGCCGAGTCTGATCCTCGCGGCCCTCGTCATCGCGGCGTGGCCGGATGATCCGCTCCGGGCCCAGGTCCCGACGCCGCCAGCCCCGGCCCCGCCGCCGACCCCGGGCCCGCTCGCATCGCAGCCGGTCGCGGCGCCCTTGGAGGCCCAGCCGCTGCCGGTTGCGCCGCGATTCTCCGAAGAGAGCGAGATCACGGCGACTTTGCCGCGCGTGCCGCTGGCACCGCCCCGGCCGGTGCAAGGTCCCCGCTCCGTGGGCTCGTTCGTCGAGCCCCTGCGCGGCAACGATGCCACGATCGACCTGCTCGCCAACCAGGCGCGGATCCTGACCCTCAAGCAGGAGATCACCGCCGGACCGACCCAGCCGCTGATCGCCGTCGGCGACCCGACGATCCTCGATTTCACCGTGCTTAACTCCCGCCAGCTCCGGATCACCGGCCATGGAATCGGCGTGACCGACCTGTCGATCACGACCGCGCGGAACGAGACCTACATCTTCGAGATCCACGTGCTCGCCGACCTGACCCTGATCAAGAGCAAACTGCAGGCGGCATTCCCCGACGCCAGCATCAAGCTGAGCCAGATCCGGGACCACTTCGTGGTCGAAGGCGAGGCCCGCGACCCGGCCCAGATCACCCGGATCATCCAGACCATCAGAGCTTACCTCGAGTCGGTCTACATCGAGCAGGGCCGGACCGTCACGGCTGCGCAGTCAAGACAGCTATTCGGAGCCCTGGGAGGTCAAAGGCCCGGGGCCGGAGCTCAGGCCGGCGCCGCGGGTGCGCTGGGGGTAACGCCCGGTTTCGTGCTCCCGATGCAACCCGGCGCTGCGGGTGCGCAGGGAATCGTGCCCGGGGCCGCAGTTCAGCCCGGGGCCGAAGGCGCCGAGGCCCCGGTGGACCCGTTTGCCGCCTACGGCGCCTCTGCCGAGCTCGCCGGACCCATCCAGCAGTTCAGCAACCGCGGCGCCGTGCCCCAGATCATCAACCTCCTCCGCGTGGCCGGCTCGCAGCAGGTCATGCTCAAGGTCCGGATCGCCGAGCTCAACCGAACTGCCATGCGGCTCATCGGCGCCAACTTCCTGGGCGTGGATCCCCGCACCGGCGGCATCGTCGGCTCGAGCATCGCCGGGTCGACCGCTTATCTGGGGACGATCTCGGACAATCACCTCTCCGGGTCCGCGTCGCTGGGCCCGAATGGCGCGAACTCGACCGTCTTCGGCATCTTCCAGGACTCCAACTTCGAGTTCTCGCTCACCGCCCTGCGGCAGAACGGCCTGCTGAAGATCCTCGCCGAGCCCAACCTGGTGGCGCTCAACGGCCAACTCGCCAGCTTCCTGGCCGGCGGCGAGTTCCCGGTGCCCGTCCCCCAGGTCAGCGCCAGCGGCGTCGCCCCCACGATCACCGTCCGGTTCCGCGAGTTCGGCGTCCGCCTCGGCTTCGTCCCCTACATCCTCGACGGCGATGTCATCCGGCTCACCGTCGCCCCCGAGGTCAGCAACATCGACTTCACCATCGCCGTCACCCTGGTTGCCGGCGGCTCCCCGGTCCCCGGCCTGAACACCCGCAAGGCGCAGACCACCGTCGAGCTCCGCGAGGGGCAGACCCTGGCCATCGCCGGCCTGCTGCAACTGACGCTCTCCGGCCAGACCAACCGCATCCCCGGCCTGGGCGACCTGCCGATCATCGGGCCCTTCTTCAGCAATACGAACAGCGGGCGGATCGAGAAAGAGCTCGTCGTGCTGGTGACCCCCTACCTGGTCGAGCCCATGAGCCACGGCCAGGTGCCCCCGACTCCGGGCGACGAAGTCAAGGAGCCCAACGACCTGGAATTCTTTTTCCTCAACCGCATCGAGGCCCGCACCGGCAAGGACTTCCGCGCCACGACCGCGTGGGATGATGTCTATAACCTCCGCAAACACTTGAAACTCGAGAAGAAGTACGTCAACGGCCCGGTGGGGTTCTCGGAGTGACAATGACCTGGAGGGTGAATGAGAAGCCCCGGAGGGGCGGCTCAAGAGGGCTTCTCATAGACCCTGTTAGATTCGCACACCGACCGCCGATCACGGACCACCAAAAGGAGGATATCGAAATGCCTCATGTGCACCGACGGCACCTGTTATTCGCGGGTCTGATGATCGCCGGGACCGGAGCGCCCGCGGCGACGGCCCAGGAGGCCCCGGCGGCCTCGGCCCCACTGCCGGCCCCGACCCTGCCGGGGGCCGTCGCCGAGGGAGTGCTCCCGGCGGGTCCCTTTGACTCGCCACCCACGGCCGTCCCCCCGGCCGGCACGTGCACCTGCGGCAACCGCCATGGCCTGAGCCGCTGGCGATGGCACCGGACCCAGTGCAAGCAGTATCTCCAGGAGCATTTCCTCGGCTATGCCGAGGAGTTCAACGAGTGGCCGCTGGGCGAGGCCGCCTACGCCCACGCACGGACCCAGGTGGCCAACGGGCTGGCCGCCCGCATGGTCTTCCACCACTGCGACTTCGTCGACGGCACGTCCCAGCTCAACCTCCGGGGATGCGACAAGCTGGCCGCCGTCGCCGCCACGCTCCCCACCACGTTCTTCCCGGTCGTGGTCGAGCGGACACCCACCGAACCCGGCCTCGACCAGTCGCGGCGGTTAACGCTCCTGACCCAGTTGGCCCAGGGCACCTTCCCCGTGCCCGCCGAGCGGGTCGTCATCGGCCCGCGCATCGCCAACGGCATGACCGGCGTCGAGTCGCTCGTGATCTACCAGCGCCAGTTGGGGAACCTCGGCTCGGGCGGATCGATCGGAGGAGGCGCCGCCGGCGGGTTCGTCGGCGGCGGCCAGGGGTTCGACGCCGGCGGCCTCTCGGGATCTGCCGTCGGCGGCGTGGGCCGGTGAGGTCCGTTGGGCCGGAAGGAATAACCCAGGAAGGGTCTGGAGCCATGACAGGATTACGTCGAACTCCACGAATCGGGAAAGTGCTGGCGGCCGGGGCGTTGATCGGCCTGGCGGGCTGCCACCAAGTTCCGTCCCGCCCCGGTGCACCCTCGCCCCTGGGCTTCGGCAACGAACCGAAAGGCGGCGGGACGACGATCACGCCGGCACAGGAGGCCGATGTCCAGATCAGCATGGGGCGAGTCGCCGAACAGCAGGGGGACCTCGATCAGGCGATGGCCGCCTACCGCGCCGCCCTCGACCGCGATCGGCGCCGGGCCGACGCCTACGCGCGCCTGGCGGTCCTCCACGACAAGCAGGGCAAGTTCCGCGAGTCGGCCGAGCTCTATCGCAAGGCCCTGGCGCTGCGACCCGGCGACCCCGACATCTTCTGCGACATGGGCTACAGCTTCTACCTCCAGCGCCGCTGGGCCGAGGCGGAGATGAACTTGCGGCAGTCGCTCGCCATCAACCCCGAGCACCGGCGGGCCCACAACAACCTGGCCCTGCTCCTGGTCCGCGACAGCCGCCTGGGCGACGCCCTGGCGGAATTCGGCAAGGCGGGCAGCGATCCCGTCCAGGCCCACATGAACCTGGCCTTCGCCTTGACCATCGATCAGCGGTGGGAGTCGGCCAGGGCGGAATACCAGCGCGCCCTGGCGCTCGATCCCTCCTCTCAGCTCGCGAAAGCCCGTCTCGACGAGTTGAACAACCTGCTCGCCAAGCGGGAGCCGGCGGCAGCGCCGGACGGCGCCCGGCGCGACCCGGCGCTGCTCGCGACCGCGACCGCGGCTGCCGCCCCGCCGGCTCGGCGCGGGCCCGACGGCCCGACCGCGACCGCGACCCCACCGCAATCCGCCCCGTCCAGCGCCCGGCGCGACCCGGCGCTGCTCACGACCGCGGCGGTCTCCCCCTCCCCTCCGCGGGGGTACCGGCCCAGGACGCGAGTCGCCATCCCGTCCGTGCCGGCCGAGGACGACGCCATGCAGCGGCTCTGGGCGACCGCCGACTCGGCCAGCGGCGCCCCGCCGCCGCCCCGGCCCGACGCCCGCGCCCGCAACACCGCCCCGACGGCCCCGCCCCAGCGACGAGACTCCCACCCGCAACCCGACGCCGCCCCGCCGGACGACTCCTCGACTCTCCCCCTGCTGGCCATCGATTCACCCATCCCGGCTCAAGCCGGCACCCGCGGCCCCGACCGCGACTCCATCCCCCCGCCGCAGTCCTTCGAAGCTCTGCGGACCGCTCGGCCGGACGCCCATCCCCCGGCGGTCTCAACTCCGATCGCGCCACCCCTGCGCACTCCGACGCCCCGCACCGCAACGCCCGGCGCGGCCCCGACTTCGAACCCGGACCCGGTCGCCATGGATCCGACCCGGAAATCCACCATCGGCCCGTGATGGGCCGGGCGACCCCGATGATCGGAGCCCCGGGCGTCAGCCAGCCAGCGGGGGTTTCTCGTGGAGTGCACCCCACCAAAGGCCTCTCTCTCGCTCTAGAAGTCTGTCCGAGAATTCGACCCCGAAATCCACAGGTTCCTGTTGCCAAACAGTTGCGCAAACGAGGTAGTCGTTCGGGATTTGAGCCCTTTCCGCTCTATGCAAGGGAACCGGCCCTTCCACCAGAGGCAACTGGCACGAGCATGTCTCGAAGCCGCCTCCTCACGCGGCTCTTCGATTCCAGACCGTACATCTCAGCTACGGACACGCCTGGGGTGGCCCTCGCCCCAGTCACACGCGGGCGCCCGTTCGCAATAACAGCTCGGTTCCCGATAGAGCGGTTCAAAGAGGACGGCATGATGTTGAAAAAAGTGAACAGGAGCCCGCCGGATTATTCTGCTCCCTCTCACCAAAGCATGCAAGGAACCACCTGCTCCTTTGCTTGAAAGAGGGGGTGCCACGAACCAGAGACTCGATGAGTGTGGCAGTGATGATGATGCTCGGATTTGGAAGAAAGCCCCAGGCCTGCAAGTCCAGACTTCTACACCCAGCGAAGGCTCCGAAGCACCCAGGATCGCTTCGTGAATCAAATCGGTGCTCTGACTTGTGATAGACAATAGGCCAATTATGGTTAAGCAGTCGGATGCCGCTGCGTTAAATAAACAAATCAGGGAAAATGAGTACTGTCCCGTTGAATTTTCAGTGCACGATTGGCATCGTAGTGGGGATGAGCTAGAATGCGCTTCTTAGGTCTGGATGTGCGAGAAGGAACCCGACAGACACCCTCCCTCGTTCGCGAACACCGCAAGGCAAAGAACGCAACGGTCGCTTCGAGTGCAGCGTTCCACGTGCAGGGCTTGTCGTGTTCGTACTATCAGGCGAGGCGAAAGACATCGAGGTCGACCCTGAGGAGTCCTTGGCGATCTCCCCCGTTTGAAACGATCCACAGCTGCGCCAATCGATCAATGATCGACTTCCGCTCAATGGAGGAGAGCCTTGTACGACGTGTCGATGGTGTTGATCAGTCAGGATTCGACCCTGGCCAGTGTGGTTCAGGAAGTCGTTGCTCGAACTCCGGGTATTCGGCTCGAACGGGTCCAGGATCACGACGAAGCCTGTGACCGGGTTGCGAGCCAGGGAGCCGCGCTTGTCCTGTCCCATCTCACTCCTGGGGGGCCTGTCGCGGGTCTCACGCGGTTGCTCAGCACGCTCGAGGCCACGGGCCGGGGCGTTCCCGTTTTGGTCTTGAGTGATGAGTATCACGCAAAGCAAGCCTTGGCGCTGCACCGGCTGGGGGTTGCCGACTATCTGAGCCGCCCGCTGGATCTGGGGCGGCTCGGCTATCTCATCGATATTTTGACCCTCGCCCGTCGCCGTGGTGCCGCTCGGCCGGAGTCCGTTGCGCCAATCCCTCAGCCGCAGATGGCCGTCATCCCGGGGGATGAATCGTTCCTCTTCTTAGCGGGCGGGCGGATGGGGGAAATGATCGAGCAGATCCGCCGGGTCGCTCCACAGGACACCACCATCCTCCTGGGGGGCGAGACCGGGTCTGGCAAGACCCGTCTCGCCGGTGTGATCCACCGCCTCTCTCCCCGTCGCGATAAGCCGCTCCTGACGGTCAACTGCGGGGCCCTGGCGGCCAACCTGATCGAAAGCGAGATGTTCGGCCACGTCAAGGGAGCCTTTACTGGCGCCGACACCAACCGGATCGGCAAGTTCACCGAGGTTGGGCGCGGGACGTTGTTCCTGGACGAGATCGATTCCCTTCCCCCGGTGCTCCAGGCCAAGCTCTTGAGGGCGGTGGAGGACCGGGTGTTCGAGCCGGTCGGGTCGAACAAGACCCAGCCTCTTCAGGCCCGGCTGATCAGCGCCAGCAACCGGCCGCTGGACCAAGAGGTCGCCAGCGGTCGCTTTCGCGCCGATCTCTATTACCGCCTCAACGTTGTCGCCTTCAACTTGCCCCCGCTCCGTGAGCGAGTTGAGGGCATTCCCCACCTGGCCACCTCGTTCCTGGCTGAGTTCGGCCGCCGCACGGGCCGGCTGGGGCTGACCATCGCTCCGGAAGCCCTTCGTGCCCTGGAAGCGCATTCCTGGCCAGGGAACATCCGCGAGCTGCGCAACGTCATCGAGCGAGCCGTGGCGCTGTCCGACGGACCGAGTATCCAACTCGAGGACCTGCCCGACGCGTTCCGCGATCCCGGCCCGACCATCACCCTGAAGCTCGAGCCACCTCCATCCCAGTCGACACTGGCCGCGTCCAAGGACGAAGTCGAGCGGGTTCAGATCACCGCCGCGCTGGTGCGGAACGGCAATAACCGCCTCCGCGCCGCGGCGGAGCTGGGCATCAGCCGCATGACCCTCTACAAGAAGCTGCACAAGTTCGGTCTCATTGCGTCGTGAACGGGCAGTGGGCAGTGGGCTGGCGACTGGCCGTCGTGTCACTCTTCACTACCACAGGCAACGTCCTCTCCCCGGGCTCGAAAACTGGGTTCGTTTGACGCGGTGACCGCGCCCCATTTTCTGATTTAAGTGCTTTGTAGCAAATGGCCTATTGCCAGAAAGAAATTGGCTTCGTTTTCCCCATTTCATCGCTGGGCCAAGCCGAAGGTCACCACGAAATACACGAACGCGGAAGGCACAGCAAGCATTCAGGCAGTCTCCACCTGGTATGCCCGCTGGTTCTTTTTTTCTTACATGCCGTGGTATCACTTCCCCGACGCGTTGTCCCCGATGCAGTGTTGCTGGAGAGATACCATATATCGATCGATGACTGCATTCGGATTGTCAAAGAGAGGAAGGAAGACCCCTCCACATTGAGTATGGCATATCTTTGCGTGTCTCTGGCGAGATCCTTGATTGTCGGTCCGCCCACGTGATCCGAGCCGAGGGGACTTCGCTCCGAGCCAGGGGCCCATCTAAGTGTAAATACGCTAGCCGACACGACTCTGAAGGTTGACACGGGTTGTCAAGGAACGTTGACAGATCGGTCTCCCCGGGCTCCCAGCTCCGGGCGATCGGATACGTAAGGTGAGCTGCCGCACGCTGGCAAATCCCCTCACGCCAGGGGGTTAAGCGGGGATCACTCTGATCAGCGAAAGTGCGATTGGGGTCTGGCACGATTCATGCATCTGTGGCTGATGTTCTTCGCGTAAAATTCCCGTCGGCCAGTTTCTCGGGCGCAGGGTGCCTGACCAGCATGATCGTTCCGCCTACGTTGATGGTCACCTGGTTCAAGGATGTCGCCCTTGCGCTCGGTGTTCTGGTTTTGCTACGCGCCCGTGTGCCGACCTTTTGGCTCAAGTCTCTGATCGCCGCGACTCTCGCCATTCTCTTGATCCACCTCTACGCGGTCTTTCACCAGGACCTCTTCGGGTTCGATTTCCAGCTCTTCTGGAAGACCGGACTGGACGTCTGGCGGGGGGCGGATCCGTACGCCCCCGCGCGATTCGCCGAGCATCCGTTCCTCAACCCGCCGACCGCCCTTCCGCTCTTCGCTCTCTTTGCTGCCCTGCCGATCCGCGCCAGTCTGGCGTTCTGGACCCTCCTCAACATCGCCTCCAGCCTGGGGCTGATCGCCCTGGCCCGATCGGCGCTAATCTCGCAAGATCGCTTGGGCGCCGCTGGAGGCCAGGTGCGGGCAGCGCTCGAGTCTCTGCCACCTGTTGCGATCGCGGGATTGGCGATCTGCCTGAGCTTCTCCGAAGCCTCGCTGAAGGGCCTCTACCTCGGCCAGCTCGGCCTGTTCACGGCCGTGATGCTGCTCCTGGCGCTGGTCGCCCAGGGTCGGGGACGGCCGATCTGGGCTGGGGTCTGCCTCTTCCTGGCGACGGTCAAGTTCGTGACGATGATCCCCTTCCTGCTCCTGTTTCTCCGCCGGGCGGACCGCCTGAGCTGGGTTGTGCTGCTGGCCCTGGTGCTGGGCTCTTGCGCGCTGACCGGACGAATCGCCGACCTGCCCGGTCGCCTGGCGACCCTGGCGCAGCGAGCAGGGGAGCTGTCGGCCCCCGGCAAGGTCAATGACTACTCCTACGAGGGGACGCGCAACGAGAGCATCATCAGCTTCGAACACCTGTTCTACCGTCTGGGGATGCGAGATCGCGTGTGGATCCGCTACGCTCAGGTGTTCGCTCTGCTGACGGTCGGGGCGTGGGTTGCCTACCTCGTGCTCCTGAAGGACCTGCCGCGACCGGCGGCCGCATGCCTGGTCAGCCTCTCATCGCTCCTTTTCATTTACCATCGGGATTACGACGCGCTGATCCTGGCCCTGCCCCTGGTGCACTGCGCCGGCCGGCTGGGGGAGGCCACGGGCCGGGCTCGTTGGGCATACGCCGCGATCGGAGTGTCGACGATCGGGGTTCTGTACATGAGCTCCACCTTTCTCAGGTGCCTCACCGGCTTTACGCTCCAGTGGGGAGCCTGGGGCCGCCTGGTGCACGCAGCGGTCTTGCCCTACGCAACCTGGTTGATCCTGCTGTGCATGCTCATCTTGTTCCGCGTGGAGGCGAGAGCTCGTGCCCGGTTTGCATCCTGATCGGTAGGATACCGAGAGACCCGGTCCTGGGGCTCGGCTCGATGCGTCGGTCGATTCAGTGCTCCTGAGAGTTTCAAGGTGTGGGGTTGACGAGATCGGCAAGCAGATGGGAATTGGAACGATGAATCTTGAACTCCAACCAGAAGCCCGGGTAGGCAGGGACGCGGGTCAGGTAGACCGGAACCGTGATTCCGGATCCGGCCCGCCAGCATGGAGGGTCTTGCTCTGGCCGGCGGTGGCCGCGTTCGTGGCGTGCTGCATGGGTCCGTACTATCTCTCGCTACTGAGGCCGCCGGCCGATCGCGTGAACGATTTTTTTCAGGAGTGGGCCTCGGCACGGAATTACTGGGGCGGCCTGCCCATCTACACCGATCACACGGTGACGCTTCCTCTTTACCTCGACCTCGATCCATCGAATCCAAAATATAGCTTGATTGAGGTGAATGCCCATCCGCCAACTTCGGTCTTGCTGGCGCTTCCGCTGGCATTTCTCGGCTACCAGGACGCTGTTCTGGTCTGGAACCTCGTTTCGCTTGGAGTGTTCGCAGTGAGCCTGGCCATGGTCTGGAGGGGCTTTCGGATTCCCTTCTCCTGCCGGTCGCTCTTTCGCTTGCTTGCGGCACTCCTGGTGTGCGGGCCCATCATCATGCAATTCCATCATGCCCAGCTCGACATGGTGATTCTCTTGCTCCTCACCGGGGTCTGGGCCGCCGATCGCTCGCAAAAGCCGCTGACGGCAGGGGCGTTGCTTGGGTTGGCTTCCGCGATCAAACTGTTCCCAGGGTTCCTCTTCTTCTACTTTATTGTCAGGAGGCAATGGAAATGCCTGGTCGCGGGTGTATTCACCGTGGCCCTGGTCACCTTGCTTACGGCTGCCGTCTTCGGTTGGGAAGCGTTCCGAGACTACTGGTGCGACGCTCTTCCTAGAGTGGCGAAATTTCGAGGTTACTGGCGCAACGCGTCCCTAGTAGGTTTCTGGATCAAGCTCTTCGATCCCCCAGCGGCTGGTGAGAGAGTTGTGCCCCTCCTTCGCAGCCGCGAGCTTGCGCTATCCGGAATCGCGGTCAGCTATGCCGTGGTGATAGCGGTCCTCGGTTCGACCGTGCGAAGCGCGCGGACAGGTACGGAAAGAGATATCGCGTTCAGTCTCTCTCTGACCGCGATGCTCCTGGTCTCCCCGATCACCTGGGACCACTACCTTCTGCTCCTTCTCGTCCCGGTTTCGGTGATGTGGCTCTGCCCTCCCCGGACTGTCGGATCGAGAGTCGCCTTCGGGGCCATCCTGATCGCCTTCTGGTTCCCCCCGTGGCTCCTTCACGTCCTCTTTCTCGTCGAGGGAAGGTCCCTGCGGACGGCTCAGCCTCTTCACACGTTTACGATTCTGTCTTACCAGTTCTATGCTCTGGTCGCGCTCTTCATCCTGATCGCGGTGGAGGCGGCGCGGCTTCACAATCGCTTGAATGTCAATCGCATCAAAGAATAAATGATTTCGGCGGAAATCTTCCTCGTCATGGCCGCCTTGCCGCAAAAGAGTCTTCCCTTGGAAAATCACGCATCGTCTCCGTCGTGGCGTGGCAGGATCAAGGAATCTCCGTGGACCTGGTTGGCTGGGATCACCTTGCTCTCGGTGGCCCTCGTCATGGCCGGCCAGGCGGTGATGCCCAAGGGGAAGATGTTCCCCGATTACATCACGTACTGGACGGCGGGGAAGCTTGTCGCCAGCGGCCAGAGCCCTTACGACGTCGACCGGCAGATCGAGATCCAGCGCACGCTCGGGTGGGACCGATCGATCAATGGCCGCGGGGTGCTCGATTTTCTGCCCTATTATTATCCTCCCTGGTTCGCGCTGGGCTGCACGCTGCTCGTCCCCCTGGGATTCGAGGGGGGCAAGATCGCCTGGTTCTTCCTCAACCTGGAGATGCTCTTTTTCTCGTGCTTCGTGCTCAGAGACGCCGTGCCCGGCGTGCCGCGATCGATCGCCCTGGTGGCCGTCCCGCTCTGCTTGTTCTCGGTGGAGGCCCTGCTCGCGGGGCAGACGACCATCCTGATCTTGTTCCTGGCGGCCCTGGCCTGGAAGCTGCTGGACGGCCACCGCGATCGGGCCGCGGGGGTTGCGCTGGCCTGCCTGACGACCAAGCCCCAGTTGGCCGCGGTCCTCGTCCTGGCGCTGGGCATCTGGGGGGTGCGCCAGCGTCGTTGGAGTGTCTTTCATGGGTTCGCCGCGACCCTCGCCCTGCTCTGTTTGGCCAGCAGCGTCGTTGTGCCATCATGGCCAATGGAGATGCTGAGCGCGACCCGGCGGACGTTGCCTCCCACGGAGTATTTCCCCTGGCTGGGCAATACCTGGTACCTGATCCTCAGGACACTTGGCCTGCGAAGCTGGAGCCTCTGGGTGCTGTTCCTGGCCGTCGCCCTGCCGTTCCTCTGGGCCGTGGTGAGGACGGCCATCAACCCGGCGCGCCCTCTGCGAGACGTGATCGCCCTGGGGCTGCTCGCCGCCTTCTTCGTCGCGCCCTACGGTCGAGACTACGATTTCCCGGTCCTCTGGATCCCGGCCTTCGTGCTGATCGGCGAGCGGCTGTCAGAAAAGGCCGGAGCGGCGCTTTTACTCGGACTGATCGTGATTCCGTACCTTCAGTTTATCCTACTCGTTCGCTATAGCCGCCTGATTGTCCCCGAAGTCGATTTCTACATCGAGTGCACCTATTTCTGGGTGCCCGCGCTCCTGGCCACACTCTGGTTCGTCACGGACTCGAGACAACGACCTTCAGCCACGGAATGAACCATGGATGGGAGCAATGAAACAGTGATCAGAATTTTTTTGGCCACGGATGAAACACGGATGGGAAGCGAGACAGTGATCACGATTTCTTAGCCAAGAATGGGACATCGCTCCAGCCTTTCGTCTTAAAGTCATGTGTGCCGTCTGATGCGTGCCCTTATCCGTGTTTCACCCGTGGCTACTTATTCTTCATTTGGTGATCGCCTTCATCCGTGTTTGACCGTGGCTTGGCCACTTACGGCCTCGGGAATGATAAGTAATGACTAGGGGTTTCAAGCTCATCGCCTGCATCCTCTGCGTGATCGCGGTTCATGCCGTGATCTTCGTTGCGACCGATGCCGGGCTGAGGGCGGCCAATGCGGCGCTGAAGGCCGACGGGTCTGCCGATGTTGGAGCGGTGGCCTGGTCGCACCGGTACTATTACGACTACGCCTCCGAGGCGCTCTCTGGCAAGATCCCTTACCGGGACTTTCCGTTCGAATACCCGCTTCTGTCGTATCCCCTCTTCCTGATTCCCCGCCTCCTGGTTTCGGATTTCGAGGGCTACCGATCCGCTTTCCTGGCCGAGATGTTCCTCTTCGACGTCGCGGCCATCATCCTGATAGCCCGCCAGGGCGGCGAGAGCGAGGCCATCGTAACGGTTGCCCGGCGACTGGGTTGGTACACGCTCTACTGCTTCCTGCTCGCTCCTCTGGTGATCGGCCGGTTCGAGCTGGCGCCGATGGTGCTGGCCTTCGCGGCCGCCCGCTGGTGGTTTTCAGGCCGGGCCAACCTGGCAGGGATTACGGCGAGCCTGGGCACTCTCATGAAGATCTTTCCCGGCGTGGTGGCGGCGCCTGCCCTGGTCTGGGAAGCCTCGCGGGTCCGGACCACGCGGGCCCGGGGGATGACTGCGTTTCTGGCGACCCTGGCGGCCGGCGTTGCCTGCTGGTTCTTGCTGGGGGGCAGACGGGTGCTGGAATCGCTGGGCTACCATGCCGGACGCGGCCTGGAGATCGAGTCACTCTTCGGCGGAGCGTTGTTCCTCGCCGGGACGATCTCGGGGTCGAAAGCTCCCTGGGTTTTCGACCACAACGCGTATCACCTATCTTCAGAATGGGGAGCGAGGCTTGCGTTTCTAACGTTTCCCGTCCAGGCGGCGGCGCTCCTGTTGGTCATGTGGGCCTTCCGGCGATCGGGGATGGCCGAGGGCCTGCGGTTCTCGGCAGCCGCCGTGCTCGCTTTCATCGTCTTCGGCAAGGTTCTGTCACCCCAGTACTTGATCTGGTTGTTCCCGTTCGTGGCCGTGCTGGACGGCCCTACGGGCAGCATAGCTCGGAAGATCTTCCTGCTCGGCTGCGTGATCACGCTGCTGCTATATCCGGGCCCCGGCTTGGGCATGGTCCTCGAGCACCAGGCCGGGGCGATCCTGCTGCTGAATCTCCGGAATGCGCTGCTGGTCTGGATGCTGGCTGTGCTGCTCTACGGCCATGAGAGCGATCCTCTTCGTTCCGATTGACCAGCTCGGGCACCGAGTAATCCCAAGGCGCGAACGACGGTCGTTATCCGTGTCGAATTTTTCGCTTCTGTCCCATGATGAGATTCACGGCAACGTCGGAGTACGGGCGTCAAGAGTCGCGGCAGACTGGCTCTGCGAAAGGAGCCTCGCATGAACCGCAGACAATGGTTGGGCGGCGTTAGCAGCAGTTTCGCGGTCGGTACGGCCGGGGGAGTCGTGGCCGGCGGGATTGGAGGCGCCGCGCTGGCGTACGATCCCCGGTCAAGGCTTGGCAGGATCTCCTACGCTCAGCAGGGTGAAGATCTGGTTGTGAGATCGCTTTGCGAACACCTGGAACTCGCGCTGCGAACCTACTTGGACATCGGGGCAAACGATCCGGTCATCGGCAGCAACACATACCTGTCCTATCTCGACGGCGCCCGCGGGGTACTCGTGGAGCCGAACCCGCTGCACTGCCGCAGGCTGCGCGCGGTCAGGCCGCGGGATACGGTACTCGAGGTCGGGATCGGTCCCAGGGAAGAGACCTCGGCGGATTACTACCTGATCGGTGACGCCAACCATGACGGGGGGGACTGCAACACGTTCTCGAAGGAGGACGCCGATCGATTCGTCGCACAATCGAAGGGCCGTTGGCGCATCATGGAGGTCCGAAAGGTGCCGCTAGTCAGCGTGAACCGGGTCATGGAGGAGAACTTTGGCGGCGCCCCGGACCTCCTCTCGACCGACACCGAGGGGCTCGACTTCGACATTCTCCGCTCCCTGGACTTCGACCGTTTCCGTCCGGCGATCGTTTGCGCCGAGGTATTGGCCGCGGGTGGGCGAGCCGAGTCGAGGATCCCCGAGCTGATGACCACCAGGGGTTACTCGATGCGTGGCTCGACGTGGGTCAACGCCATCTTTGTCGACGATCGCCGGGGGACGTCCTGATCGCACATCCAGAGGGGGACTCATTCTAGATGTCAGGAACGGCAACCATGACCAGGAACTCCAAGCTCACGGCCTGCATTTTCATCGCGATCGGCGTCCATGCCGCGATCTTCACCGCGACCGATGTCGGGCTGAGGGCCGCCAACGACGCGCTCAGGTCCTTCGGGCCTGCCGATCTAGGATCGGTCGCCTACACGCACCGGTACTACTACGGCTATGCCTACCAAGCCCTCTCGGGGAGGATCCCTTACCGGGATTTTGTGTTCGAATACCCGGTCCTCGCGTTCCCGCTCTTCTTGATTCCTCACCTCCTGACCTCGGACTTCGACAGCTACCGCTTTGCATTCGTGGCGGAGATGTTCCTGTTCGATGGCGCGGCGATTGTCCTGATCCCCCGGCGCGGCGGTGAGACGGAGGAGGTGAGGACGGTTGCCCGCCGGCTCGCCTGGTACACGCTGTACTGCGTCCTTCTGGCCCCGCTGATGATCGGCCGGTACGACCTGGCGCCGACGGTGCTGGCCTTCGCGGCCGCTCGCTGGTGGTCTTCGGGCCGGAGTGTCGCGGGGGGTATCACGGCGGGGCTGGGCACACTCATGAAGATCTTTCCCGGGGTGGTGGCCGTGCCGGCCCTGGTGTGGGAAGCCTCGCGGTTCCGAAACACCCGGGCCCGGGGAATGGTAGCGTTCCTGGGCACCTTGGCGGCTGGCGTGGCAGCCTGGTTCTGGCTGGGGGGATCGCGGGCTGTCGAATCGTTGAGTTACCACACTCAACGGGGCCTGGAGGTCGAATCGCTCTACGGCGGGGCGTTGTTCCTCGTGGGGACGATCGCGGGGACGAAGGTTCCCTGGGTTAACAACTACAATGCGTTTCACGTGGTGCCGGAGTGGGGATCGAGACTGGCGCTGTTTGCCTTTCCGCTCCAGGCCGCGGCGCTCCTGGTGGTCATGTGGCGGTTCCGGCGATCGGGGATGGCCGACGGGTTGCGGTACTCGGCGGCCGCCGTGCTCGCTTTCATTGTCTTCTGCAAGGTGCTATCCCCTCAATACTTGATCTGGCCTTGCCCGTTCATGGCGGCGCTGGACGGCCGCACGGGGAGCACGGCACGGAGAATCTTCCTTCTCGCTTGCGTAACCGCGGCGATGTTTTTACCCCGGACCCGGTTATGCCATGGCCCTCGAGCACCAAGCTGGGGCGATCGTGCTCCTGAATCTCCGGAACGCGCTCGTGCTCTGCCTCTTGGGCGTGCTTGTGTACAGCCCAGCCGATGAAACGACGACACGACCGTGATCAACGGTTAGTGATGATGACTCTTGCCTCTTGCTCACCACTCGACTGATTCACCTATGGCGGAAAGAACTGATCTAAGACCGAGATGCATTACTTACCTGGCGTGTGGGGTAATCCTCGTGGTTCTGGCCCCCCAGACGAGCGATATTGCCACGATCTGGGTGAGCGACGCCAGCGGGGTCGCCGTCTTCGAGTATCCCGTGCTTGCCCGCGTCCTGTACCTGGCCGAGCGGGCCGTCGCTCCATCACGACTTGGGATCGCACTGGTCAACGCCGCGGTACAGATCGTCGCCGCGGTTTGTATCATTAGCCTGCTTCGCCGCAATAGGGGTCGGCATTCTCTTTGGATGGCGGCCCCCACGCTCATGCTTGTCACCGTCAATGTGGAGGGGATCACCGCACTCCTGATCCTGCTGGCCCAGGTGTCCTGGAGGCGAGGGAGATCGGCTGCCTCTGGAATGTGGGCCGGGATGGGGGCGGCTTTCAAACTCGTCCCTGTTTTCATACTACCGCCTCTGATCGCGGCCTCGAGCTGGCGCGCGGGTGTTCGAACCCTCGCGGCGGCCGCGGCAGTGTGGCTGGCGATTAACATTCCCTATGTCCTGATCGACCCCGCTGGTTTTCGCTTTCCGTATCAATTTGTCCTCAGAAGACAGGACGTGCAGGGAACGATCTGGGCTGTCGTCGGTCTCAGCGGAGAGCTCGCCGCCGTTGCCTCGCTCATCACACTGGGGGCCGCCTGCCTGGCCACGGCAGTGGCCATTTGGCGCGGGAGAATCACGCCGGAGAGCGGCTGTGCGCTGACCCTTCTCGCGTTCCTCGGGACGTCGAAGCTCTGGCAACCGCACTACCTGCTCTGGGCCTTGGCGGCACTGGCTTTGACGGCTGTCCCCGTATTGTCTGTGCGCTGTCTGGAAGTGGCAAACCTGGCCTACTTCTTCGTCCTCTGGCGCCAGTTGCCTCCCGACTCGCAGGCACTTTGGCTCAGGCCGGTCGGTGCGGTTCGCCTCGCATGCTTGATCTGGACCGCGGTCGCGGTGGTCCGCAGTTCAAGGCCCGATGTAAAGTCGGGGGAGCAGGGCAGTTCAGCGCTCTGAGACTTTCATTGGCGTTTCGCCCATCGTGTTTATTGCGAGAAGTCGATATCCGAAGAGTATCCGGCGCATGTTAAAGCGGTTGTGGCGGGCAGAGACTGGTTTTTTCCTGGGTGTCTGGCTGTTCTTCATGTTGGCGGCACGGAGCCGGCTTTTCCGTGATCCGGGGACGTTCTGGCACACGGCGGCGGGACACTGGATTTTCTCGACAGGCCAGCTCATCGACACCGATCCATTCTCGTTCACGTTCGCCGGCAAGCCGTGGGTCGCTTACGAATGGCTCGGGGAATGCCTGATGGCGGTCCTCGACGGGATTGGTGGTCTGGACATGCTCCTGCTCGCGACCGCCACGGTCCTGGCCGGCCTTTACACCTGGGCCGCCCACCGCTTTCTCCGTGGCGGCCTGCACTGGCTCCCGACTGTGTTCCTCATCATGCTGACGGTTGCGGCGAGCGCGAAACATCTGCACGTTCGCCCTCACATTAGCACGATCGTGTTCCTGGGACTGACCTTCGGCTGGCTTTGCGATTTCGAGGCGAGTGGGATGGGTCTCGGCCGACTGTTCTGGCTGGTCCCCGTCTTCTGGGCCTGGTCCAACATGCACGGCGGCGTCCTGGGGGGACTGGCGACGATGGTCCTGGCGCTTGCGGGCTGGTGCGTCTTCCGGTTGGCCGGGCTGAAGTCGCCCATCGAGCGTCCCCGCCAGGCGATCCTCGTGGTCTTGCTCATCGCCTCGTGCGGGCTGACGTTCGTGGTCAACCCTTATGGCCTGCGCCTGCCGCTCGTCTGGCTCGAGATCATGAGGTCGCCGGTCGTGGCGCGCCTCATCCAGGAACATGCCCCCCTCGACCCCCGGGATCCCCGGGGATGGTCAGTCCTGCTCTTCGGCCTTATCTACGCCGCGACGCTGGCGAGCGTTCGGCCCTGGCGGCCCCTCGTCACCTGGCTGCTGCCGGTCTTCTGGCTTTGCCAGGCCCTCACGCGGGTGCGGCACTCCCCGCTCTTCGCCATCACCGCCGTGCTGGCACTGACCGAGATGCTTCCGCACACCCGCCTGGCCGCCTGGCTGGCACGGCCGGGTCGCGACCTGTTCCGGTTCCGAGCTCTGGATATGGAGGCGGCACGGCGGATCGACTGGAGGCCGGCGCTTCTCCCGGCGAGCGTGATCCTCCTGGCCGCGGTGCTTCAGGCAGCAGGCGTCCGGGCGCCCATCCTGGGCCGGGGCTGGGTGCAGCTCGACCCGAAGCACTGGCCGGTGGAGCTCTTGCCGGTGCTGCGGCAAGCCGAGCGCGAGCACCCCGAGGGGACCCGGATCTTCAACGAGTTTCTCTATGGAGGGTTCCTGATCTACTTCACGCCCGGACTCAAAGTGTTCATCGATGACCGCTGCGAGCTCTACGGCGACGACTGGCTGATGCAATTCTCGAAGGCCATGCGATCCCACCCCGAGCGCATTGATCGCTGGCAAGAAACATACGGCTTTCCGTATGCTCTCGTGGCACGGGGAACGGCTTTCGATCGTTACCTGGGGCAGTCGCGTCGGTGGTCCGTGATGAAACGAACCGGCACGGCCACGCTTTACGAGATCAGCGCGCGGGAGAAGCGTCCGGAGGAACACACTGCCACACGGAAGAGAGGAGGAGCCGGAGGATGAGAACAGGGGGCGGAAAAGGTGATGCATTGAGTGTAGACACAAGAAGCCTGCAACCCCATCCCGTCGAGGGAGAGCGCCCTGCACTCTGGGATCCGGTGAATGCCTTGCCCTCTGCGCGAAAATGGATCTGGGCCCTGCTGGCAGTCTATGTCCTGATCGCCCAGGGACCGACCTTCCTCCGTAACATTCCTGGCAGGTGGGACGGAGGAAACGATTTCTTCCAGGACTGGACTTCCGCGCGCAATGTCCTGGAGGGCCGGCCTGCGTATCTGCCGCTGTCCGTGGCCGCTGCCCTCCATGGCCCGAAGATGGGCGGCCGGCCGGCAGTCATTCCGCGTCTTCCCTGGAACGCCCATCCGCCCACGTCCGTGCTCGCGACGTTGCCGTTCGCACTCCTGGATTATCTCGATGCAGTGACCCTCTGGAACGTTCTGGGGTTGATCGCCATCACCGCCAGTCTGGCCCTGATCTTCCGCGAATTGAGGTTCCCTGTGGCGGCGTGGTCGATCCTGCCGATCGTCACCCTGGGGTTGCTTTGTGGTCCGGTCCGGACCCAGATCTCACAAGGACAGTGGAATGCTCCGCTCTTGCTACTCCTCACACTGGCCTGGGTCGCGGGACGACGGGGCCTAGATTCTTGGGCAGGTATCTGGGTGGGCAGCGCACTCACCTTGAAGCTCTTCCCGGTCTTCTTCTTCCTCTATTTCGTGATCCAGCGTCGCTGGCGCGCGCTGATCGCGGCTTGCTTGTGGTCAGTGGCATTGAGCCTTGTAACGATCGCAGCTCTTGGGCTGGACGCCTATCGAGACTATTACAACCTCGTCCTCCCGACCCTCCGGGAGTTCCGGTCCGGGTGGGATAATGCCTCCCTTCAGGCGTTCTGGATAAAGAACTTCGCGGTTGGGGCCAACCACTATGGCCTCTATGCTGAGCCCATGGTCAGGGGGCCCCTGCTAGCTCAAACAGGAATTGTCCTATCGTATGCAGCAGTCCTGGTGACCACGTTCTCCTTTGTCAAGTGGTCCAAGCCGATATGTAGCAGTAATTCAAAGTATGGAGATCTCAGCTACTCTTTGACGATGGTCACGATGCTCTTGCTCGCGCCCGTCTGCTGGGACCACTACCTGCTCCTGCTGGCGCTGCCCCTTGCACTGGTCTGGTCCGGGCTGGGCCGGTCGAACCTCCAGAGGCTGGCCTTCCTGCTCTTGGTAGCAGCCGTGTGGGTGGGCCCCAACGAGCTGTGGCGAGTGGGCGGGGTCGATCTGGTGGGCGCGTGGCCCGATTTCCAGGACGTTCCTCCGCGGACCTACCTGATCCATCGCCCCCTGTTCGTGCTGGCCTTCCTCTCGATCCATTTCTACGCACTCCTCGCCTTGTACCTGTGGCTGGCGTTTCTGCTGCGACGGGAGATCGCCTGGGCCGAGTCGAAGGCCTGAGCTGCTTCGAGGCCGGGTTGCTTCGTCGCGACAGGACAAGGCCGCTCAGTCTCCAGGGCCGTTTTGTTCTCGCACGATAGCTCCCTCATCCGCCGCTGCGCGGCACCTTCTCCCGGAGGGAGAAGGTCGGAAAATCCCCTCTCCCGCCGGGAGCGGCGGAAACCCCACTCGTGGGGTCGGGCCGAAGGCCGAGTGAGGGTGGTCTGGCACCCGGCCAAGCGGAGAATGAAACGGTCGTGGCTCAGTGTCCACGATCCTTGGCGCGGCACGTCGACGCGTACAGAGGAAGTGTCAATCTTCGTTTACACTCCGCGTGCCGTCCACCGCAAGAATCATTGACGAAGAAAATCGCTCGGCTCGCAATACCTTTTAGTTCACTGGATCTAAGTTGGGCAGCGACAAGAAGTTCCGAGCCGACTTGACAAGATCGGCATGTTCTTTCGCAATTTGGAGCCCCGCAGGGACTGCTTCGGCATGAATGCTGCTTTCCTAAGCAAGCACGAGAGCTGCGGCGTTGCGACGAGCTGGACGGGTCGGCCGGTCAGTGGAGACCCGGATCGGCCAGCCAACGAAGCCGTGCTCCTTCCCAAGCCTTGACCAGGAGAAATTTCCATGACCAAGCCTCTCGCCGCCTCCACCAAGTTCGTCCGTGATGAAGAGGGTGCCTCCTTGGTCGAATACGGCCTGCTGCTGTCCCTTGTCGCGGTGGTTTGCATCGTGGCCATCAGCACGCTCGGCACCAGCATCTCCACCATGTTCTCCAACCTGGCCGGCAAGATCTGAGCGGTCGGCGGAGTTTTATTCCCTTTCACACGATCGACACTGTCAGGAGAAAATTCCATGACCAGGCTTCTCGCCGCCTCCACCAAGTTCGTCCGTGATGAAGATGGTGCTTCGCTGGTCGAATACGGCCTGCTGCTGTCCCTTGTCGCCGTGGTTTGCATCGTGGCCATCAGCTCGCTCGGCACCAGCATCTCCACCATGTTCACCAACCTGGCCAACCTGATCTGATCACCCCGGCAGTTTATCGGCGTTCCCGACCCCCTTGCACATGGCTGATCGAGTCATGAAGGCTGAGCAAGGGGGCGTCAGGGAGGTACGCCATCGAAGTAACTTCTCCGAGCCTCGAGGAACGTCCATGACCTTGCTGGTCGCTGCGGTGTGCGAGTTCAACCGAGACGAGACGGGTACCTCGCTGCCCGAATACGCCCTCCTTCTCGTGTTGATCGCGGTCATCTGCCTCGCCGCGATGAGCGCGCTCGGAAGCCAGATCAGCAATGTCATGATGGCACTTGCCTCGACTCTCTAGTCGGTCGCCAAACGCTCTCCGGCGTCCTTGCCATTGCGAGGGTTGGAGCAAGGAGGAGCTGGATGGAGTCTCGGGCCCTCGGGCGAGATTCGAGCCGGCTCATTTTTCTTTCGGCGCGGGTTGTTCCCGGCCAGGTCCAAAAGGGATCGCAAGTCAACATCGAGGACGACTTCTCAAGGAGACCCTGAGGTGTATGGTCAGACGGCTGTTCCCGTGATCGTCGTGCTGGTCGCCGCCTTCGTCGCGGCAGCCACCGACATCTGGAAGTTCAAGGTTTACAACGCCTTGACGCTGCCACTGCTGGTGTCGGGCTTGCTTTACCACGCGTTCCGCGCGGACCTTGCCGACAGCCTCCTTGGGGTCCTCTTCGGGTTCGCCGCGTTGATTGTGCTGTACATCATTGGGGGCATGGGGGCAGGCGACGTCAAGCTGATGGCAGCGGTGGGGGCCTGGCTGGGCATGCCGCTGACCTTTTACGTCTTCATCGCCAGCTCGCTGGCCGCGGGCGTCTACTCAGTCGGGCTGGTGGTCTGGACCGGCCAAGTGGGTGAGACCGCCGTGAACCTGCAGATCCTCTGGCTCCGGCTCGCCTCGGTGGGCCGCTACCTGGGCAGCGACGATAAGGTAGAGAGCGAAGTCAGACGGTCCGACCGCCGCAAGCGGATCATCCCGTTCGCCGCCATGGTGGCCATCGGCCTCGTCGCTACGCTCATCTGGATCAGGAACACGCCGTAGTTGCCAGTTGCCAGAATGGTCCGGCCTACTTTCTGAAACTGAGAACTATCAACCGAGAACCGAGAACTCCTGTTGCCAGTTGCCGGAATGGAACGACGTCTTTTCCAGGTGACTGACAACTGGTAACTGGTAACTTGATCCAAGGGTTATTTATCAACGTCACGTATCAATCACGGTCCGCGGAGCTTTGAAATAGAGGGAGACGAGGTGGTCCATGAGCGCTCGATCACTGCTGATGGTTGCGCTGGCGTTGATCCTCGGCGGTTCGGCGGCCGTGGGGGTGAATTCGTTCATGCAGGGCGCGCCTGGACCCAGGGGCTCCGCGGTCCCGGTCGTGGTCGCCGTCGTCGACCTGCCGCGCGGGGGGAGCATCACCCCGGAAGCGGTAAAAATCAAGGAGTTTCCCAGGGAGCTCGTTCCGGCCGGCGCCCTGTCAAAGCTGGAGGACGCGGTCAATCGCGGTATCTTCGTCTCTCTGACCAAGGGCGAGCCGGTACTGGAGAGCAAACTCGCTCCCAAGGGAGCGGGGCGCGGACTGGCGGCACTGATTCCCAGAGGTATGCGGGCCTACTCGGTCAAGGTGCCGGACGTGGCGCAGGGCGTCGCCGGCTTCATCCTGCCCGGCAACCGGGTTGATGTCCTCCTCTCCATGGGCGATATCGGAGGATCCAACGAGACCGGCGGCGGCAGCACGACCACGCTGCTCCAGAACGTCGAGATCCTGGCCGTCGATCAGAAGATGGACGCCCCCGCGGACAACAAGGTTGACACCAAGGATCTCCGCTCGGTGACCCTGCTTGTCAACCCCCAGCAGGCAAACCTGCTGGACCTGGGACAGAACAAGGGGATGCTCCACCTGGCGCTCCGCAACCTTGAAGACAACAAGGCCGCCCAGACCAAGCCGGCGACCCTGACCGACCTGAGGTTTCGCCCGGAGAAGCCCTGGGATGAGCGGGCCAAAGGGGTGCTCGAATCGCTGGGCAAGGCCCTCGCTCAGTGGCCGCCGGAGCCGCCGCCGCCGCTCAAGGCCCCGGTGCCGCCGCCTCCCACGGTCGAGATCCGTACGATTCGAGGAGTCCGCGAGGGTGCCGTCTTGATCCAGACACCTTGATTCATCGGCCAGCCAACAGCAAGCGGGGGCGCTCGGCGCCCGGAACTGAACCATGCAGGTCCTTCTTTCCGGAGATCACGAGACGATCGTGGCCGATGTTCGGCGGGTCCTGCTCCGCGAGGGCCTGGAATGTCCGGCCGCGCAGGTTCTGCCCCTCGCCGCCATGGTCGAGGGGCTGGGCAAGTTCCACCCCGATCTGCTCCTGCTGGTCCTGAGCCCCGATCCGGATCGCGCCCTCAGCGTCCTGGCGGAGGCCAAGGATGGCACCAGGGGCCGCGTCGTGGTGGTGGGACCGAACGTCGATCCAAAGCTCGTCGTGCGGGCCCTCCGCGGCGGCGCCGACGACTACGTCGACGAGGATGACATCGAGGCCGATCTCGTGGTCGCCCTGGGACGGCTGAAGCGAGAGACGGCGGCCCATTCTGGCGCGGAGGGACGCGTCATCGCGGTCCTTGCTCCCAGCGGTGGAAGTGGGTCGAGCACTCTGGCCGCGAACATCGCCACAATGCTGGCCAAGAAGCACAAGTCGGCGGTCCTCATGGACCTGAAGCTGGAAACGGGAGACCTGGCCGCCCTGATGGACCTGAAACCGACGCACACGGTCGCCGACCTCTGTCAAAACATGGCCCGTATTGACCGGGTGATGTTCGAGCGGTCGCTCGCGCGCCACTCCAGCGGAGTCCACCTGCTGGCCTCCCCCTTGCAGTTCGCCGACATCCCCCTGGTGACCGCCGATGGTGTCCACAAGACACTGGGAATGGCCAAGCTCATGTTCCCCTACGTCGTCATCGACCTCGATCACTCGTTTCACGCCGAGCAGGTCGAGGCGCTCCGCCAGGCCGACCTGATCTTGATCGTCCTGCGGCTCGACTTCGCCTCCCTGAGAAATGCTCGACGCACGCTCGACTACGTGGAAAAACTGGGCATCGGCCGCGACCGGATCCAGCTTGTGGTCAACCGCTACGGCCAGCCCAAGGAGGTTCCCTTCGCCAAGGCCGAGGAGGCGCTCGGACTGAAGATCTCCCACTATATTCCGGACGATCCCAAGACGGTCAATCGGGCCAACAACGACGGTGTGCCCATGGTGATCGAGAGCCCGTCGTCCAAGGTGTCCAGGAGTATCATGAAACTAGCCGCCAGCGTGAATGGGATACATGGGAAATCCTGACCTGCGGTCGAGTCCCAAGCTAAGAGGCTCTAACAAGATGCACCCTTGCGTTCACCCTCACCCGGCCTTCGGCCCGACCCCACGAGTGGAGTTCCCCCCGCTCCCGGGGGAGAGGGTGAAAAACCGGTCCCCGCTCCCAGGGGGAGAGGGCCAGCGCGTGGGGAGAGCGAGCCCCGTCTCCCGGTTACGGCAGTCTGGGGGGGCTCTGTGAGCTTCACAACCGCGCCTTTCTCGGTGCCTGTGCCTGTTCGCCGCACAACGCTTTTCCTGAGAGGGTCAGACCAACGATGAGTCGAATGCAGTCGCCAGCGAGTTCGCCCAATGGTGCGTTGATGACGGCCGAGGAGCGGTTCCTGCGCCACAAGAAGGACCTGCACCAGCAGTTGATCATCGGCATGAACCTCGGTACCATCGGCACGATGGGCGAGGAGGAGTTGCGGGTGGAGGTGCGGCGCGCGGCCGAGGACCTCTGCCGCCAGAGCGCCGACCTGCTCAACCTGAGTGAGCGCGAGCGGCTGGTCAATGAGGTCATCGACGAGACGTTCGGCCTGGGTCCGCTCGAGCCCTTGATGCGCGATCCGCTGGTCACGGACATCATGATCAACGGCCCCAAGACGGCCTACGTGGAGCGGAACGGCCGGCTGGAGCGTGTCAACGTATCGTTCCACGACGAGCGGCACCTGCTGCAGATCGTGCAGCGGATCGCCGGCCGGATCGGCCGGCGGGTCGACGAGACCTGCCCGATGGTCGATGCCCGGCTGGCCGACGGCAGCCGTGTCAACGCGGTCATTCCGCCGCTGGCCCTTGATGGCACGCTCCTGTCGATTCGCCGCTTTGGCACCCGGCCCTTCCTGATCAAGGACCTTGTGGCCAATAAGGCCGTGACGCCCGATATGGTCTCGTTTCTCGCGGCGTGCATCCAGGCGCGGATCAACGTGATCATCTCCGGAGGCACGGGGAGCGGCAAGACGACGCTGCTCAACGCTCTCTCGTCGTATATACACCACGACGAGCGGGTGGCGACCATCGAGGACGCCGCCGAGCTGCGGCTCCAGCAGCCACACGTAGTGCGGATGGAGACGCGGCCGGCAAACATCGAGGGAGAGGGCCAGGTGACCACCCGCGACCTGGTCAGGAACGCCCTGCGAATGCGGCCCGATCGGATCATCATCGGCGAGTGCCGCGGTCCCGAGGCGCTCGACATGCTCCAGGCGATGAACACCGGCCACGACGGCAGCATGACGACCATCCACTCCAACGACACCCGTGATGCGCTGAGCCGGCTGGAGATGATGGTGGGCATGGCCGGATTCGAAGTGCCGATCTGGATCATCCGCCGCCAGATCGCCTCGGCGCTCCAGATCGTCATCCAGGTCGCCCGCCTCTCCGGCGGCGTCCGCCGGGTAATCAAGATCTCCGAGATCACCGGCATGGAGGGCGAGGTCATAAGCATGCAGGACCTCTTCGGTTACAAGCAAACCGGAGTCGACGACAACCGGGTGGCGCAGGGCTACTTCTTCGCTTCGGGCATCCGGCCCCAGTGCATGGAGAAGCTGGAGGTCTCGGGTAACCGCCAGCCGGTCGAGATGTTCGAGCGGCGGATTCTGAACGTTTGATACTAACCCTCTCCCCGTGGGAGAGGGTGGCCGTAGGCCGGGTGAGGGGCGACGCGGAGGGAGGCCAATGATGACGCTCGAAGACTGCCATCGGAGCAACTCGCAGAAGGACCGGGCCAGACAACTCCGCCGGGAGATGACACTTCCCGAGAGGAGCTTATGGTACGCTCTGCGGGATCGCCGGCTCGCCGCGTGGAAGTTCCGCCGTCAGTCACCAATCGGCCCATACATCGTCGACTTTTTCTGCCACGCCGCCGGCCTGGCGCTCGAGGTCGACGGGCGCAGTCATGACGACCGGTACGAGGCGGACCGGACACGACAGGCTGAGCTTGAAGCGCGCGGTTTGAGAGTCCTGCGTGTTTCCAACGACGATGTTTTCTTCCACGTGGAAGACGTCTTGAACGCGATTCTCGGCGCGCTCGCTGGGGATGGAGAGTCCCCCTCACCCGGCCTTCGGCCACCCTCTCCCGCAGGGAGAGGGTAAGGGCTTTCAATGTCTTCGTTCTTTCGGTCCCAGCAGTTGCGGAGAGCCCGACCGTGAATCCTACCTTCCTCACCTTCTTGACCTTCTTCGCCGTGGTTACGGCCTGCGCGGGCATCTACTCAATCGTGTCGGATGTCTACCTCCGCGATCGGTCGAGGGTCAGCCAACGGGTGGACGAGGAGTTTCGCAAACGGGCCCGGGCCCGGGCCCAGAAGTCGCTGCTGTTCAAGGATCTCCGCGCTCTCTCGGCCGATGTGGCGGGGGACGAAGCGGAGCGGCCAAGCCTCGGGCGGCGGTTCGAGGCCATGGTCGAGCAGTCGGGGCTCGATTTGACCCCCTCCAAGCTGTTGACGATCATGGTGGGAGCCTCACTGGGCCTGGGTCTGCTGGGCGGCCTGGTCCGCCACAACATCCTGGTCGCCGCCGTCGGGGCGATCGTCGGGGGTGCCGCGCCGATCTTCTTCGTCAACTTCAAGCGGAACGCGCGCTCCGGGAAGCTGCTGTCGCAGCTTCCCGACGCCTTCGACCTGATGTCGCGGGTCATCCGCGCCGGCCAGACCATGTCGCAGGGGCTGCAGGCGGTCGCCGATGAGTTCTCACCGCCGATCGCCACTGAGTTCGCCTTCTGCTTCGAGCAGCAGAACCTGGGACTTGCCCCCGAGACGGCCCTCCGCGAGCTGGCTCGTCGCACCGGCCTGCTGGAATTGAAGATCTTCGTGCTCGCCATGCTCGTCCAGCAGCAGACCGGCGGCAACCTGGCCGAGCTCCTGGACAAGCTTTCTCATATCATTCGCGAGCGTTACAAGCTACGGGGCAAGATCCAAGCCCTGACCGCCGAGGGGCGGATGCAGGCCATGGTCCTGCTCGGCCTTCCCCCGGGGTTGTTTCTGTTCATGTTGGTCATGAACCGCTCGTATGCCGGCATACTCCTGGAACACCCCTCGTTGATCTGGACGACCGTGATCAGCGAGACGATCGGCGGCCTGTGGATCCGGAAGATCGTCAATTTCGACTTCTAAGGGGATTCCCCCTATGCTCACGAGTAATCCCGTCGCCATCGCTACGTTTGTGATGGTCAGCAGCCTGGTACTCCTGGTCTCCCTGCTGGTGGGGGGCCGGCAAACCCGGCTCAGCTCGCGGCTCCGCGACCTTTCCGAACAGGGGGGGCCGGCGACGGACACGATCACTCTGGGGAAAATCGCATCGACGACCCTGCCCAGAGTGGGCACCCCATTCATCCCCACGGACGAGGGGGAGAGGACCAAGCTCCAGACGCGGTTGATCCATGCCGGGCTGTATCGCCGCCAGGCCATGGTCGTCTTCCTCGGTGTCAAGGCGTTGCTCATGATCGCCCCGACATTCCTCGGCGTGGCTGCCAGCTTGATGGGGGTTGTGACCTTGGGGCAGGGACTGATCATCGGAGGCTGCCTGGTAATTGTCGGGCTGATCGGCCCGAGCTTCTGGCTTGACCACATGAAGCGCAATCGGCAGAGCAATTTTCGGCGCGCGCTGCCCGACGCCCTCGACGTCCTGGTCATCTGCCTCGAAGGCGGGCTCAGCTTGTCGGCCGGCTTGAAGCGGGTTTCCACCGAGCTCAGGACGGCACATCCGGCGCTTGCCGCCGAGCTAGCCATCGTGCAGCGGGAGGTTCAGCTCGGTCTTACATCGGGAGAGGCCTTGAGGAAAATGGGTGAGCGAAGCGATCTCGAGGAAGTGCGCAGCCTGGCCTCGGTCATTCTCCAGTCGGAGCGGTTGGGGGCGAGTCTGGTCAAGTCACTCCGGGTCCACTCGGAGTCGCTCCGGCACAAGCGGTATCAGCGCGCCGAGGAAAAGGCCGCGGTGGCGGCGACCAAGGTACTCTTCCCCACGCTCTTGTTCATCTTGCCAGCCGTTTTCGTCGTGATCCTGGGGCCGGCGGCCTTCCGCGTCATCGAGATGTTAGGGAGGATGAATCTGCATCATTGAGATCCGGGTTCCTGTATGGTCACCATCTATGCTGTTTCGCGGACAGCCCGGAGTTGAACGATCGCGGCGAGACCGGCACAACGAATCGAGGAGGCAAGAGATGGTTTTCCCCAATCGGTCCTCCAATCGCGGAGGCCGCCGCCGCGGGGGGGCGGCCACCGAACTGGCAGTATTCTTGCCGTTGCTTGTATTCGTTCTCATCGTCGCCATCGATTTCTGTCGCCTATTCTTCCACTACTCAATTATCACCAATGCCGCCAGGAATGGCGCGCTCTGGGCCAGCGACCCGCTCGCTAACACGGTTCCCTCCCAGTCGCCCTACGCGACCGTGCAGGATGCGGCTCTGGCCGACGCCAACGCCAACTTCGGATCTCTGATCGTTAACAACCTGAACCCGGCTCTGACTGCGGCAAACGTGACGTCGTCGACCGGGACCGACGGACAGGGGAATAATACCGTGGGCGTTACCGTACAATATCAGTTTAACATGATATCTACGTATTTGGGATTCAGTAACGTCAATCTATCGCGTACAGTCTGGATGCGCGTGGCACCGGCTGCGCCCAATTGATCAGGACCGGACGGTCGCGCCGGTCCCATCGTCTTGCCAGGGGCCGTCAGCCTGCTGAAACCGGAGGAGAAAATGCGAGTTCGCAGAACCCCGAACCCTCCCCGTCGCGGAGTGGCCCAAGTGCTCGAAACCGCGATCATCCTCCCCGCCGTTATGATGCTGACCCTCGGGACGTGCAGTGCTGCGATGGGTATCTACTACTATCAACTGGTGGCCACGCTGGCGCGCGAGGTGGCCCGCTACGCATCGGTCCATGGCGGACAGTATTTCCAGGATACGGGGAATTCCGTAACGGCGGGCCAGATGGCCTCGGCGCTCGGTCTCAACTTGAACAACCTGACCTATCAGGTCCAGTGGGGCACCGCTGTCAGCGGGAGCTGGGTATGGACCGACTGGGTCTCGAGCAGCAGTTCTCCTCCAACTTCCTACAACCCCAATTCCGTCCCGCCTGGAGAGCCGCAGTATAACCTCGTCCAGGTCACGGTCACGTGCCAGTGGACGCCCGATTTGTACATAACAGGTCCCCTCAACCTGACGAGTACCTCGGTGATGCCGATGTCCTATTAGCAGAGCGCGCAGGCCCTTTGGACGCCCGGATCCGGGATCGACACTTTCGGGGGGATAAAAGCCATGTTGCGTGCACCGATTTCGCAGGCAGGAAGCACCCGGAGGGGGATGGTTACGGCGCAGGTCGTGGTGAGCCTGCTGGCTCTCATGCCGATGCTGGCCGTGGTGGCGGATGGTGGACTCTTGCTGGTCGAGCGCCGGCACGCCCAGGCGACGGCCGACGCGGCCGCCTTGGCCGCCGCATCCGATATCTACGCCAAGTGGTACACGAACAGTAGTTCGGACCCGGACGGCACCGCCAGCGCCAGTGCCATGGGCGTCGCCTCGGCCAACGGCTACACCAACGACGGCACGACATCGACTGTCAAGGTCAACATCCCGCCCAGCTCCTCCGTAAATTTTAACGGCAAGGCTGGCTACGCCGAGGTGATCCTAACGTGGAACCAGCAACGCTTTTTTAGCGGGGTCTTTGGCAGCGGGGCCATCCCCGTCAGCGCCCGGGCCGTTGCTCAGGGCGTCGTTCAGCAGCAACCCCAACCCAGCCAACCCCCCCAACAACCCGTCGCCGTCCTCTTGCTCAATCCCAATGCGATCCCGCCCTCCTCGGCTCTCAATGTAACCGGCGGCCAGGTCGTCGTCGGTTCCACAGCCTCCCCCCAGTTGCCCGACTTCCTGAGCTACCTCCCATCGCCGCCGAGCGCGAGCAACGCGGGCTCGGGAGTCACCGTGGATTCCACCACCTACGCGAACGGAATGTCGGGCACCGTGAACTTGACATCCAATGCCCCTACCATCTACATCGTGGGGGGCAACGGAATCGACCTGAAAGGTATTGACACTGTCACGGGCACCAACGTGATGATCTACCTGACCGGCAGCGCAGGGGTCAATCTCACAGACAATTCATCCGTGAGCCTGACTCCCATGTCCACGGGCACATACGCGGGGCTCAGCATCTTTCAGGATCGTAACGATTCGACTGGTTGGGCTGTGCAAGGAAACGGGACGTTGAACGCCACCGGCACGATCTACGCTCCGGCAGCCAGCATCGTCGCCTCAGGCAGCGGAGGCTACGTCGGTTCTCAAATCATCGCGCAATCCCTGACGACGCAGGGGAGCGGAACTGTCAACGTGAATTTCGGCGGCCCCTCTGGAACACTCCGTAATTTCGGCCTCGTGGAGTGAGTCGAGTCGTCCCAGGTCGGATGAATCAAGGCCTCGGTGACTTGGGAGTTTGGTCCGCGAGGCACTCAAACAAACGAACGCTGTTTCCTGGCTGGGATTCTTTTGGATCGGTGCTCGTGAAATGCCGATAAGGCAAGCTCCCGAGGCGATGAACGATCCGGCCAACGACCGGGCCCTTGGGCCTCACGCATCGGCCCGCAATGATTGCGATCGGTGAAGAGTTAGCGCCCGCAGCGCCGACGGACCTCCGCGCGACCGGCATGGACTCGCTCGTGGTCAGCCACCTGGTGCTCGAGAGCGCGCACACCGTCCCTCAGCTCACCACCGAGTGGGCAGCGCGACGTCTGCACCTGCCCGGCACAGGAAATCTCAGAGGGCTCGCCCCTCACAACTTGCCTGGAATCGCAATCGCGAATCGGCTCCAATAGAACGGGCTGAGGCACGGAAACGAAACCAATCGCCTCCCAAGACCGTCCCCACTCGAGGAATGACTCTCATGTCCGAAGCGATTGCCCCTCCCCTTATCCTCAAGACCGTGGACGGCATTACAATCGTGACATTCAGAGGCCCCAAGGTCGGCGCCGAGGCGAGAGAGGAACTCTATAGCCTCGTGGAGACCCAGGGGAATCGAAAGCTGATTCTCAACTTCGAAAACGTTCGGTTCCTTTCCAGTGCACCCATCGGTATGCTGGTCAATCTGATGAACAAAGCCGCCTCAGCCGGCGGCCTGGTAAGGTTTTGCCGGCTCGATCCAGACGTCCAAGAGATCATGCGTCTCACGCGAGTCGAGGGCCTGTTCTCGATTTTCGCAAACGAGCAGGATGCGAGAGACTCGTTCTTGAGTCTATGATAAGCAATGAGACGACACGGGGCTAAGAACGCCGATTATCGCGGAGGCGTAACTTGCCTCTATGACACCCAACTTCCCGGTGCCTGCTTGCATGCATCCGAGTCCGGTGGCCGCTCTCGCCCTCAGGCCCTCAGGGGCATGCCAGATGTACCAATCGCCCCCCCAGCCACCGGGCCCCCGGAGGGGTCGGGCCCACAGGCGCAGCCTGGGGTGGGCTGTCGGCTTTGTCAGCCCAGCCTCTTTCCACAGGGGGTTGTGGGCGCGTTTGCTTAGGGTTTTGGGTTCTTGACGTCTGATTTTGGGGTCGGAACGAGTCAGGATCTGGGTTGTTGACCGTTTCTGACCCTGGCTTGATTTTTCCAGAATCGGCTTGCCGATGGCCACAAGTCTTTCATACCCAAGGGATTAGATTGC
>Ga0187864_10000542_pt1 | contig 41014 bp, 37 predicted proteins | sample June2016WEW_11_4_FD_132985 | JGI IMG/M metagenome (GOLD analysis project Ga0187864, IMG submission 132985) | Peatland microbial communities from SPRUCE experiment site at the Marcell Experimental Forest, Minnesota, USA - June2016WEW_11_40 | ecosystem: Environmental > Terrestrial > Soil >...
AACTACAGGTCGTGCGGAACCCGCGACTGGCTCAAGGTCGGCGTTCCGTCCTGTGCCATTGCACACGCCAGACCTCCCGTGGAAATCGAGGCTAGCAGATCCGCATACCCCGAGGCATTCATCCTCACCGGCGCGCGACCGATGACGTCGAGGTCCGCCAGCACGGCGCGTGGTCCGGGACAATCGATCGTCTCCTTGGAACCGTCTTTGAGAATCGAGGCGCCGAAAGCGGCGTAACCGTCCATCGAAGCGGCGGTCCCGACGACCATGTATGGCCGCTTCAACCGATGTGAAACCAGTTTCGTGAGGTCGTTGATGGTGCCGGATCCGACGGCTACGGGAACGCCCGGATGTGGACGGAGCGCCTGCTCCAGCTCCTGCACGCACTTGTCATCCGCATAAACATGCGGGCCAAAAATAAACGGCTGATACTGGGCTTGATTCTCCCGGAAGAAACTCGCTTCCACGTCCCGGCCCGCGGCCTCATATGTGTTTCCATCGGCAACGATAACGGCCTCTTGTGCGCCGAATAAGGATGAGAATATGGAGGCAGTCTGGTGGCGAATGTCTTGGTCTGCCGCAAAAAACCGGGCATCGCGTGCGACACGCAAGGCTCGGGCAATGAGACCCTGTTCCTGCAAGCGATTTCAACAATAAGTCAAATGTGCGGTAGGTGTCAAGAGGTTCCCTACTGCAAAAGCGGAGTTCTCCGCAGCCCTGCATACTAGCGTTTGCACTTCAGACGGATATATAATTGCCTTGCGGCGATTTATGAACCTGCAAGAAGTGGCGCGACGTGCCAAGGTTTCCACGGCGACCGTTTCTCGTGTTCTAAACAATGTAAGCGTGGTCAAAAGCACCACGCGCTCACGCGTCTTGAAGGCTGTTGGCGAATTGAACTACCATCCAAACCTGCATGCCCGCAGTTTGGCGGGTGGCAAGAGCCGGATGCTTGGCGTCATTGTTTCGAACGTGGAAAACCCATTCTTTTTCGATATTTACCGCGCCATTGAAGCCGAAGCGCACACCCATGGGTTGGAAGTAATGATGGCGAACACCGGCTACCGGCCCGAACAACTGGTAGCCAGCATTCGTATGATGATTGGCCGGCGGGTGGCTGGTCTGGCCGCGATCGTTTCAGAAATGGAACCGGCCCTCATCAAAGAACTGAACCAGAGCGGAATTCCTACCGTGTTTTATGACGTCGGCGTCCAGCAGCAGAACATCACTAATGTCCGTGTGAATTATCGGCGCGGGATCGAAAAAGTGACGGAATATCTGTATAGCTTCGGGCACCGGCGGCTCGGTTTCATCGGTCATCACACGATTCTGGGTCCGATCAACGAACGCATGAGAACCGTCCTGGACACCGCCGCCAAGTACCCTTCGCTTGAGGTTCGCACGGCGGTCGACGCCGACAATCTCGAAGGCGGGATGCAAGCTGCACGATGCCTGTTATCCACCGGTTTCGATCCCACTGCGCTAATTTGTGTCAACGATATCACCGCGGTAGGAGCGTTACGGGAGTTGCGCGATCGCGGTCTGCGCGTGCCGCAGGATGTGTCCGTTACTGGCTTCGATAATGTGAAGCTGTCGGAGTTTTGTTATCCGGCACTCACTACGGTCCATATTCCCCGAGAGCGCATCGGACGTATTATTTTCAGTCGCTTGATTCCGGATGCGAACCGGCCGGAGGCGTCGAACGATGAGATCGTCATCGATCCGGAGTTCATTCTGCGAGAATCGACTCGGCCCGCCAGGTACTAGCCGTAGTCGTGGGCATGAAAAAACCGTACTGTACGCGCTTGCAGTAAGCCTTTACGCCGGCCGTGTCGGGACATACAATCGGTTACCGGTGCTGAAAGCGCTTCCAGACCTCCTGCCAGGCATCGGCTGCCCCGAATTGGGTATCTGGCCGACGACGGCAGGTCTCTAAAATCTTGGACATCGAGGTGACCATGAAGATCTCCCGACGTAACTTCGGACTTTCCGTCCTGAGTGCCCCTTTCATCCTGCGAGGCCAGGCAGGAGCACTGCGGGCACGGATCAAAGTCGATACCGAACGGGTGATTGGCGATATCGACCCCAAAATCTACGGCAATTTCATTGAGCATCTGGGCCGCTGCATCGATGGCGGCGTATTTGACGAGAAGTCGGACCTGTCCGATGCCAATGGGTACCGCAAAGATGTCCTCGACGCAGCGCGCAAACTCAATGTTACGCTCCTGCGCTGGCCCGGCGGGAACTTTTCCTCAAACTATAACTGGAAAGACGGCATCGGGCCGCGGGACCAGCGGCCGCCCCGCCTGGAAATGGCTTGGGGCACAGTGGAGAGCAACCGCTTCGGCACCCACGAATTCCTCAACTACGTGGAGATGCTGAAGACCGAGCCCTATATTTGCTGCAACCTGGGCACCGGCACCTGGACCGAGGCGCAGCAGTGGGTCGAGTACTGCAACTCGTCCGAGGACACCGCCATGACGCGCCTGCGCAAACAAAACGGCCGCCAGGATCCATGGAAAGTCACCTATTGGGGCTTGGGCAATGAGGTGGACGGTCCTTGGCAGATGGGGCACCGTAGCGCCGAGGATTATGGCAAGTTCGCGCTCGAAGCCGCCAAGCTCATGAAATGGACCGATCCCGGCGTGAAGCTTATCGCGGCGGGATCGTCGAACTTCGGCCCGGGCTCGGACTGGACGGCCTGGAATCGCACCGTGCTCGAATACTTGCGGCAACACGCCGATTACCTCTCCCTCCACATGTACGTAGGCAATCCGCACAACGACTTCGGCGACTTCATGGCATGTGCGGTCGAACTCAATAACCGGATCAAAACCACGGAAGGCATCATCGACGCGGCTCTCTCCGGCCAGCCGGGCAACCGGCGCATTTATATCGCGTGGGACGAATACAACGTGTGGTATCGCGCGCGCGGCGACAGCGAACGCGGAAGGCGCATTTTGGAAGAGCACTACAATCTGGAAGACGCACTTGTAGTAGCCACCTTCCTCAACGCGTTCGTCAACCACGCGCATATCGTGAAGATCGCCAACATGGCGCAACTGGTGAACGTGATCGCGCCGATCTTCGTCAACGACAAAGGACTGTTCCTGCAAACCATCTACTATCCGCTCCAGATCTTCGCGAACCATACCAAGGGCAAAGCGCTCGACTTGTATCTGGACAGCCCCAAGTACAAGACTGCCAGCTTCGACGATGTTTCGTATCTCGACGCCTCGGCTGGATTTGACAACGGTTCCCTGGTTCTCAACGTGGTAAACCGCCACAGGACAAATCCGATTGAAACGGAAGTGGAACTGGAAGACAAGCAGTTTTCCGGGCCGGTCGCCATCTCTGAAGTGAACGGCCCCGATATCAAGTCGGAAAACGATTTCGACAAAACACTCGTTAAAGCCCTGGAAAGCTCGGCCCTAGCGCATGGAAAGCAGCTTCGCTATAGCTTCCCGCCGCATTCTTACACCATGTTGAAGGCGAAGCTGTCGTAACGGGAATTGAAGAAAGCCAGGGTGACTCATTATGCGGCAAGCGATTGGCGTCGCGCTCGTGGCATGCAGCTTGTGCTGGGCGCAACCCAGCGATGGATCGCAGCCGGCGACTCCAACGTGCGCGGGGGGGAATGCCCGCGAGTTCTACCCCAACCTTCGCGCATCGTTCCAACTACTCGCGCCCGAGGCCAAACAGGTACAAGTGCAGTCTGCGGGCGCGAACAAATACGAGATGACCAAGGATGTCGGCGATCATCTGATCGAGCTGCTTGCTCATCGTGGTCAGACTGAGTTGATTCAGTTTCAGATGCAGAGAAGTCACAGGTGCACGAGAGCTTCGGTGCTGTCGCGATAGTCCGGTGTGAGGACTGGCAAAGGCCGGAGAGAGGGAAGCCTGGAAGCCGACCTCTGGGTCATCGACCGAACTCTGCGCATTTCTCTTCGGCGAGGTTGGCCAAGTCGTCAAAGGCATCCGTCAGAGCATCACCAAACGCGGCCTGTCCGGTCCCAAACGCAAAACCCTCAACGCGGTCGCCAACCACCTCTATCGCAACCGCTCCCGAATGCGCTATCACGAATACCTCGCCAACGGTTGGCCGATTGCCAGTGGCCCGGTCGAAGGCGCCTGCAAGAACCTGATTAAAGATCGCATGGAACGCTCCGGCATGCGCTGGACCGAGCAAATGGCGGAGTCCATTGTACAACTCCGAGCCATCTATCTCTCAGGAGATTTTGATCCCTACTGGCAATTCCACATCGATCAGGACCAGCGCCGCCTATCCCGGCCGCCTGGGCCGTCGTTCCAAAGTATAGCCACACCCATTTGATTTCGACCAAGCGCGCGGGCTGCGCCGACCGGCACGTGGTGCAACTCTACGAGCGGGTCAGGAGCAGCAGCAGGATGCACGGCAAGGCGACTGTGGCGGTGGGCCGGCACCTGGCGGAAGCGTCCTACTGGATGCTGAGTAAACAGGAGGTTTATCGGGAGCCGAATAGTAACTGGCAGGCTCTTTCGTCGACGCACGGGTAAGCGCGACTGCCCCATGGCCTTTCAGGCCGACTTGGGAATGCGAAACCCGACTGGCGGAACCGAAGATCATGCCGAAGGACCACGGCGCATGTATGGATCTGACGAAAGAGCAGCAAGGACCAATATCGAAGGAAGAGCATCGCGGACCGCGAGCGGCGAGATAAGGGAAAGGGGACCTGGGGAATAGTCTGCACGGCCGGCTGAAAAAACAAACAAAACGCCACTTGACGCGAGGCTGCGCTTTCATATATGGGGCAGACCATCGTTCTGTGTGGTCTGCCCTGCAGTCCGGGTGCCCCAGTGGTGGGGTGGGCGGGTTGGTAACCTGCAGCGGGTTGGCAACCCGCTTCTGGCGGCTTCACGCATTCCTCCCTACCAGGAGGTATACCCGCCATCGACGCTCAGCACACTCCCGGTGATATAGCTGGCCGCGTCGCTCGCCAGGAATAGGACGGCGGAGGCCACCTCGGCGGGCTCGCCGCAGCGGCCCATGGGCGTCATCTCCAGCCAGCACGCATTCCATTCCGGCACGGTGCGGCCGCGCAGCGTCATTTCCGTGTTGATGTAACCCGGCGCGACGGCGTTGACGCGCACACCGTGCTTCGCCCATTCGCATGCCATGGACTTGGTCAGCATGTGGACCGCGGCTTTGCTGGCGTTGTACGGCGCCTGCGGCTGCGGCTTGTTGACCACTAGGCCGGACATGGAGCCAACATTCACAATCACGCCGCTACCGCGCGCCACCATGTGCCTGCCGAAAGCGCGCGAGCAAAACATCACGCCATCCACGTTTATGCGCATGAGCCGATAATATTCGTCGTTCGAGTAATCGAGGAAGCTGATGTTGTTCGCATAACCGGCGTTATTCACCAGAATGTCGACGCGGCCGAATTCGGCGAGGATTGCCTCGGCCACCCGGTCCACGGCGTCGGGATCGGTTACATCCGTCCGGAAAAACTTGGCGCGATATCCCGCCTCGTTCAGGGCGCGGGCCGCTGCACAGCCGGTATCTTCGATGATTTCAGCGACGATGACCACGGCGCCCGCCTCTCCCAAAGCGCGAGCGATTTCCAGACCGATACCCCTGCCAGCACCGGTGACGACGGCGATTCGGTCTTTCAAGCTGAATTTCTCAAGCGACATAGTGTCTACCTTGGAACATAACAACTGGCCAACCCCCCCGCAAGCCGAACAGTTGGAGCGGGTGCGCTAGAATCGGGACGCATATGCAGTCTCACTCCCCGACCCGCTGGCTCTGCTCTCTGCTGTGCCTCTCTGCGTTGGCATTCGGCCAACCGCCGCAGCGAATCTACGCTGCACACTTGGTGTCGAAGGTCGAGCCCGTTTATCCGCCTGTTGCGAAAAAGAACGGGATTCACGGAACGGTGCGGCTGGACGTCACCATTGGGAAGGATGGCCACGTAGCTAAGCTAGCTACCGCCCATGGACACGACGGAATAGGGTCGCCAGCGAGTCGTCGCACCCCGGCACCACCACCCAGTGCACGTGGTTGGTCATCAAGCAGTAAGCCAGCACCCAAACCCCGCGTCTGCCAAGCTTTCCCGTACCAGGCCGAGGTAGGTCCGCCGGTCGCCAGACGACGAAAAGACCCGCTGGCGATTCGATCCGCGCTGGGTCACATGGTAAGCCAGACCTTCCAGAACACATCGCGCATTACGAGGCATACGCCTGATCAGTGGTTCCAGGAGACCGAAAATCTCAAGTTGAGCAGAGCGCTCTGACAGTTTTCGGCAAAATGCGAAGGGCTCAGGCCAGGATGTCCCCGATTTCCCCTCAAAGAGGAAAGCGCCAGCCAACCGCATGCGCGCGTGAGATCCATGGCGCTTGCACCTCGCAAAACCGGTGTAGCACCAATTGGCGTGCACCGGGTAGGAGTGGCCTCGGTCGCGCCGGTCACCTGCGCCGAAATGAGCGAGTTTGGCCAAATTTGCAAAAAAGAATAAGAGGTCTTATTTTCTATAACATGTGGATTTTTTCGTCAAACTGTGGAAGAAATTCCTTGACATGCTCACGCTTTCGTGAAAAATTTGATCAGGTTAAATATTGACCGGGGTAATTACATTACCCGGTAACCCGAGGTGGGCCGGCACTACGGGGCATGTCAGACCGGAGAGGAGCGAAGGCTCATGCCGCTCGCGGCCGTCGCTTCGAAAGACTCCTTTCTCCCGCACCCTCGAAATCTCTTTCCGAGGGCGTCTTCCCCAGACATCTTGCGCCCAGCCGGGTTTCTTCCGCCGGCGCTCCGGAGATTGCCATGAGAGAAACCTCCGATCCGTCGCTGGCCGCTGAAGTCCGCAAGTACGGCGTCTTCAACGCGCACGGCTGCTTCGGTTGCGGAAGCTGCACGGTGGTTTGCGACCTGTCCGCCGATTCCGCTTCGTTTCCCCGCCGGTCGATGCAATCCGTGGTGCTGGGATTGAAGGACTCGGTGCGGCAGAGCCTCGATCCGTGGCTCTGTCACGATTGCGGAGATTGTTCCACCACCTGCCCGCGCGAGGCGGAGCCGCGGCAATCCATGATGACGCTGCGGCGCTATCTCACCGCGCAATACGACTGGACGGGACTGTCCGCGAGAATCTATCGGTCGTCGCTGTTCGAAATGGCGGCCCTTTCCGCGATGGCGCTGGTGGTGCTGGCGCTCATCATTCTCTATCACCTGACGATCGAGCATGTGGACATTTCGGTTCTTCGCTCCACCCCGATGGGGCTGGAGCATATGTTTCCCAGGATCACGTATTTCACCCTGGCGGTGTTTCTGGTCCCGGCATTCTTCATGTTGTCGAACGTGCTGCGGATGTTCACCCTGATCATGCGCCGGGGCGCTAACCGGGCCATCTCCCTGCGATGTTACCTGTCCGAGGCGAAGACCCTCTTTCTGAACACCGTCGCGCACCTTCAGATTCTGAAGTGCGCGGCGCGGGATCGCAAGAAGAGATGGACCATGCACTGGCTGCTGGCGTTCGGCTGCGTCCTGATGGTTGCGATCAAGTTTTTCTTCCTGAGATGGTTCCAGACGGACAAGATCTACCCCTTCTATCATCCGCAACGATGGCTGGGGTACCTGGGAGCGGCGTGCCTCCTTCTCGGCGCGGGAGAGATCCTGGTGGACTGGTTTCGCGAGCGGAAGCCCCAGCACCGGTCCAGCCGGCGGAGCGATTTGACTTTGCCGGTGTTGCTGATCCTGACCGCGCTCAGCGGCATGGCGGTCCACGTTCTCCGGTACACGGGATTGGCCCTGACGGCTCATTACGCATATGCCATTCACCTCATGATCGCGGTTCCGATGCTGGTCGTGGAGGTTCCTTTTGGGCAGTGGTCGCATATGATCTATCGGCCCATGGCGCTCTACTTTTTAGCGGTTCAGGCGAGGGCGCTGGACGAACAAAAGGCCAAGGAGGCGCTGGCGGCATGAGCGTTGCGAACACGAAAACCACGGTGGGCGCCGCCCTGGTCGCGGGCGGTGGAATCGGTGGCATGCAGGCCGCGCTGGATCTGGCCGAGGCCGGAATCAAAGTTTACCTGGTGGAAGCCAAGCCGTCGATCGGCGGCGTGATGGCGCGGCTCGACAAGACATTCCCGACCAACGACTGCGCCATGTGCACCATGGCGCCGCGGCTGGTGGACATCGGCCGGCACAAAGACATCGACATCATTACCCTGGCGGAGGTCGATCGGATTGCGGGCGAAGCCGGAAACTTCACCGTAACCCTGAACAAGAAAGCGCGGTATGTCGACGAGAGCAAGTGCACCGGCTGCGGCTTGTGCATCTCCGCCTGTCCGGTGGTTCTGAAGAACGAGTTCGACCTGGGAATGTCGGAGCGCAAAGCGATTTACACGCTTTTCCCGCAGGCGGTGCCCAACAAACCGGCCATCGACAGGCGCGAGGAGAGGCCTTGCAAAGCGGCGTGCATGTACCGCTGCCCGGTTCATACCAACGTGCTCGGTTACGTCAAGCTGATCGCGCAAGGCAAGTTCCGCGAAGCGTATCGGATGAACCGCGACGTCAATCCGTTCCCGTCGGTGTGCGGCCGAGTGTGTTACGCGCCTTGCGAGACGGCTTGCAACCGCGGGCAATTGGATGAGCCGGTCGCCATTCGCCAGCTCAAGATGTTCGTGGCCGACCAGGTGAATCTCGACGAGCTCCCGGTTCCCACCATCGCAAAAACGGGCAAGAAAGTAGCGGTGATCGGCGCTGGGCCGGCGGGCTTGGCGGCGGCCAACGACCTCGCTTTGCAAGGGCATCAGGTAACGGTATTTGAAGCGCAGCCCGAAGCCGGGGGCATGCTGCGCTACGGCATCCCCGAATACCGGCTGCCCAGAGAGACGCTGCGCAAGGAGATCGGCTACATCGGCAAACTGGGCGTCGAAATCCGCACGGGCGTCCGGGTAGGAACGGAGATCCCGGTCGCCGCCATACGCCAGGAGTACGCCGCCACTTTCATCGCCGTGGGAGCGCAGGCCGGCATGAACCTCGAGTTGGAGGGCGCCGGCCTCGCGGGCGTGGTGGATGGGATCCGCTTTCTGCAAGCGGTGAACGTGGGCGAGAAGGTCCAGGTCGGAAAAAGGGTCGCGGTAGTTGGCGGAGGAAATACTGCCATCGATTGCGCGCGGACGGCGAAACGCCTGGGGGCGGAAGAAGTAACCATGGTCTACCGCCGCTCGCGCGCGGAAATGCCGGCTGCGAAAGAAGAAATCGAAGCGATGGAGCAGGAAGGAATCAAGATCGCCTGGCTTTCCTTGCCGACGCGTTTCCTTGGCGGCGACGGGCGCCTGGCTGCAATGCAGTGCATTGCCATGGCGCTCGGCGAGCCGGACGCAAGCGGCCGGCGGCGGCCGATCCCCGTCCCCGGTTCGGAATTCACGACGGTCGTAGACACGGCCATTCTTGCCATCGGACAACTGACCCAGATCGATTTTTTGAAAGCCTTGGGGATTTCCGTGAACCCCAATGGCACGGTAGCGATCGACCGAAAGACCGGCGCGACGAACCTGGAAGGCTGGTTCGCCGGCGGCGACGTGGTCACGGGCGCCGCTTATGTCATCGATGCCATTGCCGCGGGGAAGAAGGCGGCGCGCTCGATCGGGCAATATTTGAGCGGTATGCCGATTGAGGCTCCGCCCGAAGAGAAAGAACCGGAAAAGCTGTCCGACGAAGAAGTTGCCGCGCTGAAGCGGCGCTTCCTCTCAAGCAAGCGCGCGGAGATGAGAGAACTGCCGGTGGCGGAGAGGATCGGCAATTTTCGCGAGGTGGCGCTGGGGTTCGAGCCGGAGCAGGCCGTTCGGGAGGCCATGCGTTGTCTGGCCGGCCAGGTGGATGGGTGCATCGAATGTCTCGAGTGCGTCCGGCACTGCGACGCAGGGGCCATAGACCTCCATCAAAAAGAGGCCAAGATCGAGTTGAACGTGGGCGCCGTGATTCTTGCTCCGGGCTACGAGAGTTACGACCCGCGCGGCAAACCGCAGTTGGGATACGGCCGGTACCGCAATGTGATTACGGCGCCTGAATTCGAAAGGATCCTGTCCGCTTCGGGACCGTTTCAAGGCAAAGTTGTCCGGCCCTCCGACCAGAAGACTCCCCGGCGCATCGCGTTCATTCAATGCGTTGGATCGAGAGAACGCGAGCGGGATTACTGCTCCGCGGTCTGCTGCATGTACGCCACCAAGGAAGCGCTGATCGCCAAAGAGCATATCGGCGAAGACCTCGAATGCGACATCTTCTTCATGGACCTGCGCGCCTATGGCAAGGGCTTCGAGGCGTATTACGAGCGGGCCAAGACCCAAGGGGTGAATTATATCCGATGCCGGCCGCCGGTGGTCGAGGAGGCGGGCGAAAGCGGCAATCTCACGATTCAATACCTCACCGAGGGAGACCGCAAGACATCGCGAGAATACGACCTGGTGGTTTTATCTACCGGCCTGTTGCCGCCGAAAAGCTCCAGCCGCCTGGCGGAGGGACTGGGCATCGAGCTGAACGAGTTCAATTTCTGCCGCACGTCGGCGTTCACGCCGGCACAAACGTCGCGCGAGGGAGTATACGTCGCAGGACCATTCGCCGAGCCCAAGGATATTCCCGAGACCGTGATGCAAGCCTCGGCCGCGGCAGCCAAGGCGCTTTCGCTTTTGCGGGACGCCAAAGGCTCGCTGATCGTGGCCAAGGAGTACCCGCCCGAGATCGACGTGAGCGGGCAGGCGCCCAGGATCGGGGTGTTTGTCTGCCATTGCGGAACCAATATCGCGGGCGTGGTCGACGTGGGCGGCGTAGCGGAGTACGCCAAAACGCTTGCCGGCGTGGTGTGCGCCGAAGACAACATGTACGCGTGTTCCAACGACACGCAGGAGCGGATCAAGCAACAGATCCGCGAGCATGGTCTCAATCGCGTAATCGTGGCATCGTGCTCGCCCCGTACCCATGAATCCCTGTTCCGCAACACCTGCCGCGAGGCCGGCCTGAACGGCTATCTCTTCGAGATGGCCAATATTCGCGACCAGTGTTCCTGGGTGCACATGCAGGAGCCGGAAAAGGCCACCCACAAAGCGATGGATCTGCTCCGCATGGCGGCGGCGAAGGCGCGGCTGATCGAGCCTCTTCAGAAAAGGCGCCTGGCCGTCCAGCGAGGCGCGCTGGTGATCGGCGCCGGTCTGGCCGGCATGGTTGCGGCCACCGAGCTTTCTTCGCAGGGGTTCAACGTCTATCTGGTAGAGCGGGAAAGAGAGCTGGGTGGAAGTCTGCGCCGCGTCCAATACCTGCTCAATCGCGAAAATCCGCGGCAAGAGCTGCTGGCCCTCATTGAAAGAATACTGCGGGACGACCGGATTCACCTGTTCACCGAATCCAGCGTGACCTCCATGGAAGGGTCGCTCGGCAACTTCAAATCGGTCATTTCAACCGGCGGCGGCGACGTTACGGTCGAGCACGGCGCCATCGTCGTGGCCACCGGCGCCGGCCAGTACGAGCCCAAGGAATACTTATACGGCGCATGCCCGGAGGTCATCACGCAACTGGATCTCGAGGAGAGACTGAGCCGGCCGGGCGCTCCGGCTATCGCCGGGACAACCGTGATGATCCAGTGCGTGGGCTCGCGAGATAAGGAACGGCCCTACTGCTCGCGGGTTTGCTGCACCGAAGCGATCAAGAATGCCATAAAGATCAAAGAGACGAATCCGGCTGCGAACGTCTACGTGCTGTACCGCGATATCCGCACTTACGGTTTCCGGGAGGCGTATTATTCGAAGGCCCGCGAACTGGGTGTTGTCTTCCTGAGATACGAGGAGGACCGCAAGCCCGAGGTTACGCGGAACGGCGAGCGCCTGGAAGTGGCGGTGTACTCGCCGCTCATGGAGCGGGAAATCGCCATTCCAGCCGATCTGGTGGTGCTGTCCGCGGGCATTGTGCCGGACCGCGACAGCAAGCAGGTCGCGCAACTTCTAAAGGTTCCATTGAATTCGGACGGCTTCTTTCTGGAAGCCCACATGAAGCTCAGACCGGTGGATTTCGCCACCGACGGCGTTTTCGTTTGCGGCCTGGCTCACGCGCCCAAATCCATCGAGGAAACCATTATCCAGGCGCAGGCGGCGGCGGCCAGGGCGAGCGCCATTCTAAGCAAGGACTATGTGGAGCTGGAAGCCACCGTGTCCCACGTCGACGAGGACCGCTGCGATGGCTGCGCTTATTGCGTGGACCCCTGCCCGTTCAAAGCCATCCGGCTGGTCGAGTACCAGTGGAACGGCGCCACCAAGAAACGCGTGCAGGTGGATGAGGCGGTGTGCAAAGGCTGCGGGACCTGCCAGGCCACCTGTCCGAAGAACGCCATCTTCGTGTGGCACTTCCGGCCCGAGCAGTTGACGGCGCAGATCCATGCCGCTTTGAACGTATAGGGGGGAGATGAGTCATGGATGACAAGAACGACGACGGCTTCGAGCCCCTGATCCTGACTTTTTGCTGCTACTGGTGCGCGTATGCGGGCGCCGATCTGGCGGGCATTTCGCGCCGGCAGTACCCCACCAATATCCGGATCCTGCGCGTGCAGTGCAGCGGCATGGTCCATCCCAACCTGGTGATCGAAGCGCTCACCAAGGGGGCCGATGGGGTATTGATGCTCGGCTGTCATCCGGGCGATTGCCATTACCTGGAGGGAAATCTACGTGCCCGCTCGCGCGCCGACGCCATCGGCCTGATGCTGGAAGATTTCGGTCTCGAACCGGAGCGCTTCCGGCTGGAGTGGGTATCGGCGGCCGAAGCGCCGCGCTTCGCCGAGGTGGTTACCGAAATGGTGGATCAGGTCAAGAAATTGGGACCTAGTCCGTATCGAACGTAAGGAATGACCGATGCGTAAAGGAGGTGCGGTGTGGCTGCTCGATTAGCCGAAGAATGGTTCGCTATCTGCGGCGGATGCGAGGTGACGATCCTCGATATCGGCGAACCGCTGTTGGATCTGCTGGAAAAAGTGCAGATTGTGCACATGCCGGTCCTCATGGACCATAAGCTGTTTGGCCAGACCGGCGAGAACACGGAGATGGAAATCCCGGAAGCGGACGTTGGTCTGATCTCCGGGGGTATCCGCAACGAGGAGCACAAGCGGCTGGCACAGGAGATGCGCCGCAAATCGAAGACGCTGATCGCGCTCGGGTCCTGCGCCTGCTACGGCGGAATTCCCGCGTTGGCCAATCTCTACTCGACCGAGGAACTGTTGACCAAGGTGTACCGCGAGAGTGTCTCCACCGAGCTCGATGGGTTCCCCTGCGAAGAGGTTCCCGCGCTGACCGATCGCGTCTACGCGGTGAGCGAAGTGGTGCCGGTGGATATGATGCTTCCCGGCTGCCCCACCACGCCGGAAATGGTGGCCGGGGCGCTCACGGCGCTGCTGGAAGGCCGCCCCTTCCCGCTGGCTACCAAGAGCGTCTGCGACGAGTGTCCGACCATCCGGGAAAAGAAATCCGTGGGAACGCTCAAGCGCCGCCTGGATGCGCCCGAATTCACGCACGGCCGGCCGCTGAACGAGATGCGCTGCCTCATGGAGCAGGGCTTTCTCTGTCTCGGCCCGGCGACGCGCGCCGGCTGCGGCGGCAGCCAGGGGACGCCGCGCTGCATCCGCGCCTACATGACTTGCGAAGGATGCTTCGGCCCACTATCGGAGAAAGCCAACCCCATGGTCGACATGATGGGCGCGCTTTCCACCATCGGGCTCGATCCCAAACAGATTCCCGATCGGTCCGCAACCTTCAATCGTTTCGCCGGAGCCGGCCGCCTGCGTCCGGCGCCAAGGAGATAAGCCATGGGAAAGAGCATAGTGATTCAGCCCGTCACGCGCATCGAGGGCCACGCCAAAATCACCATTCAGCTTGACGATAGCGGCAACGTGGATCGGGCCCGCGTGAATGTCATCGAGCTGCGCGGATTCGAGAAGTTCTGCATGGGTAAGCCGGTGGAAGACCTGCCGCGCATCACCCCGCGTATCTGCGGCGTATGCCCGTGGTCGCACCACCTGGCGGCCGCCAAGGCTTGCGATGCCGTGTTCGGCGTGACGCCGCCGCCCGCGGGCGTCAAGCTGCGCGAGCTGTGCAACAGCGTCGCGTACATGGAAGAGCACATTCTGCACTTCTATTTCCTGGCGGGGGCCGATTTCCTGCTGGGGCCCGACGCCGATTATTCCGTGCGCAACGTGATCGGGGTTTTGCAGACCGCGCCCGAGGTGGCTAAGCGCGTGGTACACGTGCGCCATCTGTGCGCCAAAATGCTGGAAGTCCTGGCCGGCAAATCCATCCACCCACAGGCCGCGGTTCCAGGCGGCTTCAGCAAGCCGCTGACGGTGGAAGACCGCAATGCGCTGCGCGCCATGGCTGGCGAAGCTCTCGAGCTGGCCAAATTCTCGATCGCATTCGCGAAAGAGAACATCTTCCCCAAGTACCTGGAGGTCGTAAAATCGCTGGGCGTCATCACCACCGGCTTCATCGGCACGGTGAAGGACTCCGGCGCTCTCAACCTATATGACGGCAAACTGCGGCTCATGGCGTCCGACGGGACCTATCAGGATTTCCCCTACGACCGCTATACCGATTTCATCTCCGAGCACATCGAGCACTGGAGCTATTTGAAGTTCCCGCACGCCAAGAATTGGGGCGCGTTCTCCATGGATCTCGACAATCCGGTGGGCGTCTACCGCGCCAACACCCTGGCGCGCATCAATGTGTGCGACTTTATCGACACGCCGCTGGCCCAGGCCGAGCTCGAGGAATTCCGCAAGAACTTCGGCCGGCCGGCCCAGCTCACGCTGCTCTACCACTGGGCCCGCCTGATCGAGCTGCTCTACAACGCCGAAAACACCATCCGGCTGCTGGACGACGCGGAAATCACCAGCACCGAGACGCGCGTCAAGGTGACACCGCGCGCGGCGCGCGGGGTGGGCTGCACGGAGGCTCCGCGCGGCACGCTCATCCACGATTACACTACCGACGATAACGGCATGATCACCAACCTGAACTTGATCGTCGGGACCACTCATAACAACGCTCCCATCAATATGTCCGTGACTCAGGCCGCCAAGAGCCTGATCCGGAACGGCAAGTACGACCAGGGAGTGCTCAACACCGTGGAGATGGCCATCCGGGCCTACGATCCCTGCTTCTCCTGCGCCACCCACCGGCTGGACGGCAAGCTTGCCGTCAAGCTGGACATCCTGGATGCCCAGGGCGCCTTGGTGGATTCACTCGCGAATTGACGCTCTTTATGATGGACGACGCCCTTCCCGATTTTTGCCGCAAGCCGGTGTTGATCGTCGGCTGCGGCAATCTCCTGTTCGGCGACGACGGTTTCGGATGCGCCGTGGCGGAGCATCTCCAGGCGCATTTCGAACCGCCGGATCACGTCTGTCTGGCCGATGCCGGAACGGGCGTGCGCAAGCTGCTATTCACGCTGTGCCTCAGCCCGGTTCGGCCGCGCCGCATCCTGATTGTGGACGCGGTGGACGCCGGGCGCGAGCCGGGGGAGTGGTTCGAAATCGATCCATCCGAAATCCCGGCGATCAAGCTGGACGACTTCTCGATGCACCAGGCGCCGACTTCCAACCTGCTGCGCGAACTCTCCTACCAGACGGGCATTGAAGTCCGGGTGCTGGTTTGCCAGACCGGGCCGCTGCCCGAGGAAATCTCACCGGGCCTTTCGGGACCCGTGCGGCGCGCCATCGAGCCGGCGGCCGAATGGATCGCCGGCGAATTTTTCAGGGAGCCAAACCAGATTGCGAACCCGGTCCGCCCGTGACTTGCGCAAGGAAGGTTGGTTACCTGGGGAAAAACTTCGAGGAAGGGACCTGAATGGCAGGGAATCGAGAGATGGCGGAAATCGACGATTTTCTCGGAAGCGCGCATGTTTTTGCGTCCGCGGTCCGCGACGTCGTCGAGCAGGGCCTCCTCGATCGCGTGGCGGGCGGCCAGCTCACCGTGCCGCAGGTCAAGGTGCTGAAGCTGGTGGCCATGACGGACTCCTACACCCTGGGCGACGTCGCCTCTTTCCTGGACGTGAGCAACGCCGGCGCCAGCAAAGCGGTGGACCGCCTGGTGCGGCGCAACCTGCTTCGGCGCACGGAGGATGAAAAGGACCGCCGCGCCATGCACCTCTCGCTGACCGAGACCGGACGCGGGCTGCTGGACGCCTATGAGGCTGCCAGGCGTTCTAAGCTCGAAGGCATTTTCGCCCAGTTCCCACGCGAAGAGCTGCAACGCGCCGCGGAGCTGCTCGACCGGATTTCCGCGGATATCGTGGACCACGGCGCCGCCCCGGAGGAGCTCTGTCTGAAGTGCGGGATCTATTTTCGGGAGAGGTGCCTCGTGCGCCAGCTCGTCCGGCGCAACTGTTTCTACCGGCGGCATGAGGGCCAAAACGGGCCGAACGGAGAGAATTAGCGTATTTGTCCGGCAGTGCGGGGCAAGATTCTCGAGGCGGAAGAGCGCGACGGGCGGCGGGGAAGGTCAAGGAACGGGGCCGGCTCTGGAGGCCCCTTCCTGGGAAGCGAAACCCCTCAATGGGCTTGAGCTTTCCACTTGATTGGGCAGCAATATCGTGCGGTGGCTGACCTCCCGACTTGGCTATTTCTTGCCCGTAGCTACGTGGCCACGGCCATCCCGCACTTCGTTTCCTTTGAAGTGCGCACTATCGACACGCTTTGACGGCTCGGCTTTCTCGCCACGTTTTGGCACTGGGCCCGTATAGCCGTGCTCTGGATGTAAACGGTTGTCTACGTTGCCCTGGAAGTTGCTAGATCCATGAAACCATGGGCCGGCGCCAATAAAGCCGTCCCCGTTAAACCACTCTGGACCATAGTAGCCAGTGGGAGCGCAGCTATAAGGAGCCACGTCATAATAACCATAGGGACAGTCAGGGGCTACTCCGATGTCGACGCTGACCTGAGCCTCTGCTTTGGGGGTGGTAGTGGTGAAGCCGAGTCCAGCAACAGCAGCTAACACTAGAAATGTAGATACGCGCATTAAATTCACCTCGCACGTGTAAGAGCACTCACGTGGCCGTTGTGGGATCGCGGAGTCGAGCCCGTGCGCTCTGTGCATGGGAAGGCCGATGGGATACCAGGGGTGTTTCATAGGGACCGCGCGGGATAAGGTCGTCCATTTGGCATGAGTTGCGGCCGAGGACGTGCACGTCTGGCGCTAAGTAAGGCCCGCGTCGTGTAGCCGGGGGACGGAGTGAACGGATGGACGGTTACGTCCGCGCGGCGCCACGCGGTCAAATGGCAAGACATGAATGGCTGCGCGGTTGGGCAAATCTCGCATTTCGAATGCAGCCTTTGCATCGCGCCTCCGGTGAATTCCAGCGGCTCGAAAGGCGAGGCATTGCCGGACGCCTGGCCTGCTCGGATTTAGCCCCTCCGTCATCTGCTCTCTTACGCAATCGCTCATGGTCTGACCGCGAGGAGGCATTCCTCTTCTGGCTAGGTATTCGGTTTCGCAATTACGGTCACGTATTCAGCAACCGCTCCTTGACAGTCGCGGCTCTGACCCAAACATTCAATCCCGATGCCAACATGCTTGAGTTGTGAAAGAGGCCCGAGTCAGAGCCGCGACCGTGAGGGAGCGGTTGCCCGGGAATAGGAGGAAACCGGCACAGCCTGAACTGCGCCATTTTGTTTACTTCTCTGGGGGGAGACTGGAAAAATCACGCAGTTCAGGCTGTCTCAGTTGTGACTCTGATATTGACCGCGGTAACGGTTCCCGGACTCGGCGCACGCACGGCTTTGAATGGAGTGGCTTTCCCCGTCGAGAGATCGAGCCGTCGCCCAGCGCTCACCGATGTGCCCGCTCCGAGCCGTTTGTGGCGCCCGAGCACGACTGCGTCGAAAAGCGCGCCCGCGTCGGCGGTGAACACGACCAGGGTATTGCCGAGCAACTGGCGGTCGTAAAGCCTGGCGTGGCGCCGATTTCGTCATCCATGGCGGTGACGGCGGCCACTGCGCATCCGTCAGGCTCCCGTGCGCATGGCAGTTCAATGTCTGGAGGGATTGCCTTTGCTCAAACGATACACTGTGGCGCGGCTATGCCCGATAAGGTCGCCGATCACCCATCCGGCCAGCGCGCCGATGCCGGCTCCAACGCCGGCAGCGGCCGGCGCGAGGGTGCCACTCTCGTAGTTCTCTCCGGCCCTTGCGCCCAGGCCCGCTCCGACGCCGGCGCCGGCGGCCACCCCAAGCCAGGTAATGGCGCGCGCTGTGCCCATGCGGAGCACGCGCGAGACTTCCGCCCGCGGTACGGCGACTTCCTGCCGCTGCGATTTCACTCGCAGCGATTCGTCGGAGAAGGAAATGAAGGCCCCTTTCACCGATGTGTGGTCCGTCTTCACCACCTCGATGGACTGCCCCGCCGCAAGCTGGGCGAGATTCTGCCAGGAAGCGGCTGGACCCGCCCCCAGCTTGACTGTCACCACGAACAGGATTGCGATTGTGCGCTGCATAGGTTCGTTTCCACTGCGGAGCATAACACCGGTACCACGCGAATGGTGAGCCGCCGACGCGGTCGCGCCCGGGCGCTGCGTCCGCGAAGCGAACGGCCAGGCAATCACGGTGCGTCTCGACTCCCGGCGCGCGCAAGGGGGCCCAAGCTGGGAACGCCCAGGCTCCCGCAGCCGCTTCCGCCAGCCAGGCGCCAGTTGAGTGAGGTCCAGCCTAAACAGTCCACGTCTCGGTCAGCGCGCGCTCGAAATTCCCACCAAGAATGAGTTCGATATTCGGCTGGAATAGTTCCGATTCACCAAGCCTTCGGTCAGATCGTAAATTTTCTTTGCATAGTCGATTCCATCAAGGTCGAACCTCCTTGTGGGACGAACCCGAATATCGCGCCCGTCCAGATCGACGTCGCTCCCTAGGCCGGCGTGCTCCACCCCGACCAGTCTGGTCAGATGGTCAAAATGATCCAGCACGTGCTCGATCGTGACTCGTCCCGCGGCCCGAACAAAGGACCGGACCATGGTAATACCCATGACGCCTCCCGCCGCTGCCATCCGCTTGATTGCTTCATCCGTTTTGCAGCGGGCACTGCCCGGAACCAGCGCGCGGCAGTTGGAGTGCGTAACGAAGACCGGCTTTCGAGATGCTTCGATCGCATTCATCGTGGTCCGGTCGCCACAATGCGAAATATCCACGGCCATGCCAACTTCATTCATCCGCTCCACGATCTGAACGCCATATTGGCTGAGGCCATCGTCTCGCGGGTCGGAAGATCCTCCGCCGATCTTGTTGCCACTGTAGGTAAGCTGCGAGACCCGCTGGCCCAGATCGTAGAAACGATCTACGTCTTCGACGGTTCGAAAATGCGCGGAGTTCTGCTCGCCAATTAGGATGCCGACCTTTCCGAGCGCCTTTGCCTGTTTGAAATGGCCGACTCTCTCTATGCGGAGGAACTGCTCCCCGTGCGCCGCGATGAGCGCGTTCCACCCCATAATGTCTTTCAACGACTCCGTGTAGATGTCTCCCGCGGTGTACCCGACGGCGGGGTGGAACACTGTAGTTCCCGAATCTCTCAACCGGACGAAGTCGGCTCGCCGGAATCGGCGCGGATCGCTTTCCCAGACCAACAGTTTCCTGTAGTCCAAAGTCAATAGGCCCAACATGTCGATCACCGTGGAGCGACGCACCAAGTCCACGGTGCGAGCCGAGTACTCCGTTTCACTCTGGGCAAAAAGGGAGAATCGGCCACGGTTGATCATCGGCGCAGCGAGGGATAGCGCCGCGGCTTTCAGAACCGAGCGACGAGAGGCGGCGTCGAGCTGGGCGGCCCTGAGTTCCTGCTCCTCGCTTAGCATCGGATCATCCGCCGCGTCGACCAGTCTTTCGTGACCCGCGCCCGGAACCATCCGAGGACGCGATCGGCGGCGGCGTGGATCTCTTCCTCGCGATGTGCCAGGCAGAGCTTACGCTTCGGGTCGTCATTTGCTTCCGTTCTACCCGACGATAGGCCTTAGGGCGCCGCCAGGACAAGACCTGCGGAAGTATACGCGAAACCCTACACTTTGGTTGTGGTACTTTCCTGACCTGCGGAGACGACCAGACTTGGGGGAAATCGGTGGGGAAATCGGGGACTGGAGGGAAGTCGGGGACAGTAACCCCTGCGCCGGATTCTCCGCCCCTGGAAACCCGGCGCAGGGGTTACTGTCCCCGACTTCAGCGCGATATCCTCCATCAGACATTAGGTCTGGTGCCGTGGAACCTCTCTGCTTGAACGCGCAACGGATGAGAAGGGGCGGGATCGCTGCGGTACACTGAATTGACCCCGTGAGGCGGCTCCGATCATTGCGAATCGCGGTCGTGGCGATGCTTCTGCTCGGGGCGGGTGCGTCCGCCTCCGCCGACGAGTTGGAGCGCATTCGTGGCGATTTCCGAAGGGCGCTGCTTGATCTTTCGGAGCACATTGACGCGAAGTGGCAACCGGAATTGCCTGTTCCAACAGCGGCCGCTTCGCCAGGTTCCGCGCGCGTGGTGGTGGTCGGCTTCACCGGCGGTTTGCTACCTTATACCCATACCGGCTCCGGAGTCGCAATGTTGACGCAGCGGATCAACGGCATGGGAGACGAGGGAGTCGCGGCGCTCCTGTTTAGCCGGATCGAATGGCGCCAAGCCGCTACGGAAGTCCTGAGACTCGCGCATTCTTCGCCACGCTCCCCCGGTCGTCTCCCGCAGCCGCTGATCGTCGCCTGTGGGCACAGCCTGGGGGCAAACGCGATGGGCAAGTTTGCCCGCTTACTGGGCGAATCGGGGCTGGAGGTCTCGCTGGCAGTCTATATCGACGCGTTCTCCGCGGAGAAGCCCAGGGTGCCGGCCAATGTCGCTTGCGCCGTCAACTTCTATCAACGGACCGGTATGCTCAAAGGAATCCCGGTGCGGGGGCAATCCGGTTTGGTCGCCTCGGCGCCAGCCCGGACCACGCTTCTGGGCAGCTACGTTTTGAAACCGCGGGACAAGCCTCCCAAGGCCAGACCGCAGCCGTTCCGCCGCCTATTCATGGAACCACACTACCTGCTGCCGTACGATGCGCGCGTGCAGGGATATGTTTGCGACTCGGTCCGCATCCTGTTGCAGTTGTCGGCGGAAGAGGCGGGCGATGGTGCGCGAGCCGCCGAAGCCGGCGCGAGATAGACGCGGCGCGCAGAAATGCGCGCGCCACGTATGCCGCCCCAAGCGGATCGTTCAGGAACGTACGGAGTGTTCGAAGCCGTTGCGATAATCGGCCACTACGCGCGCGTCGCACAGGGCGATGGTGCGCGAGCAACTGCGCGCCACGCCCGAGTCGTGCGTCACGATCAAGATGGTGGCGTTCAACTTCTCGTGCAGCGAGCGGATCAGGTCGAGGATTTCGGCGCCGCTGCGCGAATCGAGGTTGCCGGTGGGCTCGTCGGCCAGCAGGATCGGGGGGAGAGCCGCCAGGGAGCGCGCGATGGCCACCCGCTGGCGCTCGCCGCCGGACAGTTCGTCGGGCTGGTGGTCGAGGCGATGGTTGAGTTGGACCAGGTCGAGTAACTCGCGCGAGCGCTCCTGAATCTTCCGTTTCGACCAACCGCGCAGGTGCAGCGGGAGCGCCACGTTCTCCAGGCAGGTGAGGCTGGGCATCAAGTTGAAGAACTGGAAGATGAAGCCGATCTTGTCGCGCCGCAAGCGAGTCAGCTCGTCGTCGGTCAGCCGGGCGATGCTCTCACCGGCGATCTGGACCTCCCCTGACGTGGGCTGGTCGAGCCCGCCGATCAGGTTGAGCAAAGTGGATTTGCCCGAGCCTGATGGGCCGATGATGGAAACCAGCTCGCCGCGAGCCACCTGGAGACTGATGTCTTCGAGCGCTACCACGCGCTTCTTGCCGCCGAAGTGTCTCGATACCTGGGTGAGGCGTATCACAAGAATCTCCCTAAAAGCTGTACCGCAACTCCAGCGTCGCGAAAGAATCCAAATTGTAGCGGGCTAGCGCGTCGGATTGGCTGCCGCCGATCCAGAGAAATCCTCCGCCGGCGCGAAGAGTCGAATAGAGGTTTCGCGAATAGAGAATCCGGCTCACAAACGCCTTTCCGTTGGGGTGCACGAACCACTCGGCCGACACGGTTTGCCGTGGGGTTGGAGTCCAGAAAACGTGCCCGGAAACGGCGTCTCTGGCAGCACGGTCCAGGTCCAGAGTGTTAGGACGCTTGGCTTGCGTGAGCTGGTCGCCGGCGAATTCCACCGCCCATTGCCATTTGTCGCCGGTCTTCTCCGCCTGGATGGCGTAGGTCCAGGTGCTGGTGAGGCGAGGGGATGCCGCGTCGATGTAGGCCGATTCGACCTTCCACAACAGGCCCCGCCACGGCGCGGCGAAATCGGCACCCACCAGGCGCATTTTCGGGTAGAGCGTCTGGTAGTTCAGGTTCAGGTTGATGGGGTCCTTGTCATATAGAAAGGTCGGCAGAGTCTTGAATCCCTCGAAATAGCAGACGGAGAATTCATAGGGGGAAACGATCTGGTGATAGCGCGCCCCGAACTGGCCGCCGCCGGGATACTGCACGCCCTGGGAATGGTATGAGTAGCCGTCGAATTCGGAGGGAAGGATCAGCCAGCGCCGGTCGGACAGGGGGATGCGGCTGGGGGTGAAGCGCGGCAGGTAGAGGAGCTCCAGGCTGCGCGGGCCGGTGTCGGCGACGGCGCGCACGGCGAAAGCACCCAGAGAGTCGGCACCGGTCGGGTTGAGATAGTCGCGCGGCGCGAGTTTGTCGGTGGGCGAGGAGAAATCCATCTGCCCCCAGTGCAGGAGCTGCTTTCCGGCCTCGATGCGGAAGGGCCCGCGGGCGTAGTGGATACTCATCGTCCGCATCGCGAACGGCGGGCGTTGGGCGGTGCGGTCGTCCCAGGAAAAACGCCACGCGCGGATCACCTGGTTGTCCGAATCGGTCCGCGCGTCGAGCCCCGCGGAAAAGCCGAACCCGCCGGCGAGCTGCAGGTTCCCTTCCACGCGGAGCAGCGTCTCATTGACGAACTGGACCTGGTCGTTGGCGGCGGTGCGGGGATAGTAGACCAGGCTGTTGTCAAGAAACCCGCGATACGACCAGGCTCCGCTTTGCGCGGAGCATGCCGCCGCCAGCGCGGCCTGCGCCCATGCCAGCCGGAGCTTCACCAGGAACCTTTCGTCGCCTCGAGGGTGAACTGCGACTCGTGCATTCGCTGGTTGTAGCGGGCATCGACAAGATCTAGCGTGGTGGAGCTATTGCCGAGCAGGTCGACGACCTCAACCCGCATGGGAGTCCAGATGCCCTGACGCAATTCGAGGGAGTGCATGGTCAGGCGCCGGGCGAGCTTGCCACGGCGGAACTTGTCGACGCGCAAGGGCGTCATTTTTTCCTTGCTCACCCAGATCCACTGCCGGTCGTACTGCGAGGGGTGGGTGGTGGAGCGGCGCGCGGTGATGCGCCAGCAGGCCTCGCCGCTTTGCTGTTCTTCCTGCAACTCGGAGTAATCCCAACTGGAAGTGTCGGACTCCTCAAAATCCTCAAAGCTGAAATCGGTGCCGGCGAAGCGCGAGGAGCGGTCCTGCTGCGCGATCCGGCGGGTGCGAGCCAGGGCCGGCGTGTAGAGCCACATTTCCGAGGGCTTCTGCGAATGGTTCCACACCAGCAGCGCGACACCGCGAATATCGGCCGGATCGAGGAACCGCAGCATCATCTTGCTGCTGCCGGCCTCGCCCAGGCGTTCGCATCGCCAGCTCTTCTGGTCTTTGCTGCCGTTAGCCTTGCGGGTTGTGATCCGCCCGTCGTAGCGGAAGTTATCGGCGTGAGCGCGGCGGTGGACTTCCTCCATGATCTGGGTGGCGGTTTGCGCGGCAAGAACCGAGGCTGTCCATGAGAGCGCGAGGGCGAGGGCTTTTTCCGTCATTGGAGTCTCCTCCTCATTCCGAATCCAGGACAACCGAGAGCGATGCACGCCGCATGGCGGGAACGGCGGCGAGGACCGCGGCGGGCCCGGCCGCCATAGCGACGCATACCAGCCAGAACACGGCATTCCAGGGGAACGCGTACTCCAAATTCACGCCGGTCAGGTAGCGATGGATCGCCGCCAGAAGGTAGAGCAGTAAGGCCGCGCCGAGAACCAGGCCCAACAGCAGGCTCAAACCACCGGTGACCAGCATCTCGACCAGCAGCGTCTTGCGCACCTGCCCGCAGAACGCGCCGATCGCTCGCAGCACGGCGAATTCCCGGCCGCGGTCGGCCACAGATATCAACGCCATGTTCATCAGGGCGAGGGCCGCCACGGCGAGACAAATCAGGAGTTGATACTCGAGCGGGCCAAGCTTGTCGCCTCTCGGGTGGAAAACGTAGTCGTGCATCTGCTGCCTGCTCACCAGGGAGGCCGGGTATCGATCGGCCAAAGCCCCGCGAATGCGCGCGCGGAGTTGGTCGACGGTGACGCCGGGCGCGGCATCGATGCGGAACTTGTCGGTGGTCTGGTCGTTCCAGTATCGCCGGTACAGCGGAAGCGAGAGAAAGATGACACCCCTCTTGTCGCTATGGTCGTTTACGATGCCAACCACGGGCAGGCGCAGAGTTCCGCCTGGAGCGTTCAACTCCAATTGCGATCCGCGCTTCAGCCGCGTCAGGCGGACTAGAGCTTCGGAGATGAAGACGCCCTCTTCGCGGGCAGTCTTGAGACACATCTCGCGCCAGTCTCCGGCTATGACACGCTGCCCTTTTTTCCCGGCGGACACGGCGTAGTCCGCCGCGATGATCAGCACCGGCGTTCCATGCCAGGGGACCCGCACGCTGCGCACGGGCTGCACCGCGCCGATGCCGGGAATGGCGCGCAGAGTGTCCTCGAAATGGGGCGGGAAACGCAGGGACTGGGATGCCAGGTTGGCCGATGCGCTCAGGAGCAGGTCCGCCTGAAACGCGCGATCTACCCAGATCTCGAGGGTCCGGTGGACGGAACGGTTGGTGCCGGCGACCGTCACCGCCTGCCCGAAAATGAGTACCAGGACGATCATGGTGGCGACAGTCCGCCGGGGGGCCGCAGCGAGACTGTCGAGGGCCAGCGTCGATTCGAGGCCCAGCACGCGAGTGAGCAGCGGCCGTAACAAGTGAACCGCCCCCAGCACGAACGTGGGAATCGCCAGAACCACGGCCACAAACAACAGCAGCATGGACGTATAGAAGGCGGCCGTGGAACCCTCCTGCGTGCCGCCGGCAAGAGCGCCGAGCGCGAGCAATCCGCTCCACAGCAGCGCGCGAGGCCGCCACGCAGTGAGGCTGCGCTGATAATGCATGGGGCGGAACGCCTCCACGGGGTTGGCACGCGCGGCATCGCGGGCCGGCAGGCAGGAAGCTACTAGGCTGATGCCGATGCCGGCAAGGAAAGCCACCACCATCACCAGCGGCGAAGCGTGGACCTGCTCCGTCTGGTCCGCCAGGCCGCCGAAGGCGCTGCGAAACATGGTCCCCACCAGGCGGCTCCCAATGGCGAACAGGCGGATGCCGAGGGCCAGCCCGATGGTCGAACCGAGCACGCCGGTGATGAGGCCTTCCCACAGGAATAGCGATTGAATCTGGCCGCGCGTCGCACCCAGAGCGCGCAGGATGCCGATCTCAGTGCGGCGCTGCGCCACCGCCAGGCGGAAGGAAGCGTCGATCATGCAAATGCCCAGCGCGATAGCGAACAGACACGCCATGGCTTCGAGCGTCTCGTAGGACTTCACAAGGTCCTCAAACTGCTCGCCGCGGGCGGAGGGAGGGTCCACCGTGTATCCCGGCCCCACCACTCGCCGGATGGCAGCCCGGCCATCCTCAAGCGCGGTGCCGTCGGTGAGCGCAATCTCGATGCGGTCCACCGACGACCCGCGCCCGAACACGCGCTGGGCGCCGTACACATCCATCACGGCAACGTTGCCGCCATAAATCTTTTCGAGGCTCTCATCGCTCAGCAATCCGCGGATGGTGAAAGCCTTCAGCCCATCCATGGTGTGCAAGCCCAACTTGCTGCCGATGTTCCAGCCGTGGCTGGCGGCAAAAGACCGGCTCACAAGGAGCGAATCCGGCTGAGCGATGAAGGTGATCGGGTCCACCTCGACGGAGCCCTCGTCGGTACGAAAGAGCCAGGGCCGCATGGCCGCGTCGCCGGTGATGTCTAAGCCGACGATCAACAGCCGTGTGGCGGCCACGTCGGTCTCGGCCAGAGCCTCGACTACGGGGCTGGCCGCACGCACCTGGGGCAGGGCCTGCAACTTCTCGATGAACGCTTCGGGAACGCCCGCTTCACCGGCCGCCACCTGCAACTGGCAGGATCCGGCGATCCGATCAACCGTCTGCCGGAAATCGCTGAGCACGGTTTGCGTTCCGCCCTGGAGCGCCACCGCGATACCGATGCCCAGGGCAATGCCCACCACCGACAGGGCGTATCGCAGCAGGTGCTTCCTGGCGTAAGGCCAACTGATGAGACGCAACAATTGCACGGCGTATTATCCCCAATGACGCTCGATACGTTTCGTCCGCCGAGGATGAAAGATCGGTGGCCGCGGGTCGCCATAAAGGTCGGGACCAAGTAGGCAGACGGCGACTTCCTCGCGGCCTCTCCTGTTCGAAAGGCACTCCGCAAACCGGCTGGCTTCCAGAATCGTATGGTCGTCTGCATCTACGGCAATCACGCCTACCGGCAGAGTATCCGGAAAAGTCTTGAGGTACGACTCGCTTTCCGCAAGCCGGTCCACGAGCAATTCGTCGTCTCGCACAGGCCCGGAAAGCAGACTGCGGGTTTCCATGACCATCTCAACCTGGTTATGGAGACAGTTGCTCTGTGCGACACAACTTTGGTCTGGCACGCGGAATGCCGGGTGGTCTCCGTGGCCGGAGCCGTATTTTTCGCCGGGATCGCAGCCGGCATGGTGGTGCTTGCCATTCATTGGCCGTTCACTCAGGACGCCATAACCAAAGCTCTGGAAGAGGCTTCCGGACGGACTGTGCAGATCCGCACTTTTTCCAATTCTTACTTTCCTCCCGGTTGCACCGCGGAGGGGATTCGGTTCCTCCGTTACAAGCACCCTGAAGCGGCGCCCATTATCACCGTAGAAAAACTGACGATTCAGGGCAGCGTCGCCGGATTATTCAGTTCTCCGAAGCGGCTTTCCGCCGTTCGCGTGGTGGGTATGCACATGATCGTGCCCTCGGAAATGCACGAGGAGGGCAACAATCGCGTGGCCCTGAATACCGGACCCGGTGGAAAGTCACTAATTATTTCGAAAATCACGGCCGATGGTGCGGTGCTGGAATTCATTCGGGAGGATCGCAAGGAGAAGCCGTATGTCCTTAAGATCGACCGCCTCGGAATTACAGATGTAGGCTCCGGAGCGCCTATGTCATACCGAGCGACCCTGACCAATACGGAACCGCCTGGGGTCATTCGCTCCGAGGGCAAGTTCGGTCCCTGGAATCCTACTGACGTGGGAGCCACTCCGGTCTCCGGCACATATTCGTTCGACAACATCGAGCTGAGCCATTTCCAGAGCATCTATGGAGTGGCCCAGGCGCGCGGCCAGTTCTCCGGACCGCTTTCGCGAATTGAGAATCATGGTAGCGTCGACGTTTCGGGGTTCCGGGTAGATGGCAGCAATCATACTGTCCCTCTGTCCACTAGGTTCGAAGCCACGGTAAATGGCACCAATGGCGACGTGCTGCTGACCCCGGCCGTTGCTAGCTTCCGCCGCACCCGGATTGAGGTGCGCGGCTGGATCGCGGGACACGAGAGGGAAAAGGGTAAAACCGCGAGCTTCGACTTTACGGTATTGGAAGGGCGTGTGGACGATCTGCTGTACCTGTTCACGAAAGACCAGCCCGGAATGAGCGGCAATGTCACAGTGACTGGTAAGTTCTTTTGGCCGCCGGGCCCGCGGAAGTTCCTGGAGAAGATTCGCATGGACATGGTCTTCGGCATGACTGGCAGCCGTTTCACGAGTCCCAACACTCAGGGCAGCATCGACCGGATTAGCGAAAGTGCGCAGGGGGAAAAGAAGAAAGAGCAGGATGAAGATCTTCGAACTCTACTCTCCCAGTTGAATGGCAACATTCAGGTTCGCAATGGGATCGCTGCCGTTTCAAACGGGAGTTTTCGGGTACCGGGAGCCGACGTCGCCGTGCACGGCACATACAATCTCTTGAACCGGCGAGTCAATCTGCATGGCACGCTCGACACCTGGGGTAATCTCTCAGACACCACCTCGGGTTTCAAAGCACTGGTGGTCAAAGCAATCACTCCGCTGTTCAAGAAACGCGGCTCTACGCGGATCGTTCCGTTTGAAATAACCGGTTCGTACGGCAGCACCACGGTCGAAATCGATTGGAAGAAGGACTTGGCGCGTTTGAAGTAAGCATCGCGCAACCCTATCCGGGAAACTTCGGGAAACTTGGGGACAGCCCGCGTGTTTCCTTGAGAAATTCTGCCTCGCCGAGCAACCTGATCGTTATGGCGGGAATGGCCAGAGCGGTATTCTCGGCCGTCCCCCACGGCCTGACGCAGCGCGGCGTGGACCAGCAGGACGTCTTCCGGGGCGACGAGACCGCGAAGTCTACCTGGCGTTGGTGACTGTAAGTGCACAGCGGCTCGGCACGTCGATCCTGGGGTACTGCTTCATGTCGAATCATGTCCATTGGGTGGTAGGGCCCCGGCAACCGAGGGCATTGGCGCGCACCTTTGGCGAGGCGCACGGGCGTTACGCGGCGTACGCCGACGAGGTGGGAAAAGCTGGAGCATTTCTGGGAAAAAGCCGCGATTAAGTGGGCGGGCTCTCTCGATTTGCGTTTCGCAGCGAGGTCCAAAGGCTGGCGAGTGCGCCGACCACGATCTCCTTGCCCACATCGATGCGCGCCAGCAGCAAGCCTACCCCGACCAGGAACACGAAGAGGGCCACGGTGATGTGGCCCCCTCCGGAGTCGAGCCAATCAACCTGGCTCTGCATAGCTACACCTTCAAGCCGGCCGTCTGCAGCTCCGACTTGAAGTCGGTGACCAGGGTTTTGACGGCCGCCGCGACTGTGGCATCGAGCGCTACGTTGACGCCCTTGGCAAGAGTCGCATGGTCTACCGCACTGACCGCTGCCACCACGTCGCCCAGAACTCCGAACGCCACTCGCTCGATGGCCACCGCCGTCTGCGCGCCCGCGCCGGGGATCAGTGCCGTGATCCCTTCGACGATGCCTGCGTCCTTCTGGACCGCCGGAATGACTTTTTCAACGGCCTGAAGGCCGGAGTGGATTTTCTCGATGGCATAGGCAACGCATGCCCCAAGGACTGAAACGTAATCATGGATTTCCTCTTTCTGCCCGGAGACCGCCGGGCGCGGTGCTGTGCCGGCTTCCATCAAAGGAGCCGGCGGCAACTTAGGCGAAGTTGATTCGCCTGTTGAGCTTCACTTGCTGACCTGACCCGTCAGGGCAATCGTGGTGGCAACGGTCGCCCCCACCTGACACCCGCGATAACTGGCAGGGCATGTTAAACGGAGAAACGGAGAGTTCGAAGCCCATACGCCTGGCCTTCGTGGGCAACCATCATGGTTTCGCTCGCAGCCCAAGCGACGCGGCGCGAAACGGAGAAACGCTGCGGACTCACGAGAACCCGCAAGTTCTTGCGGAAATTGGGCATGAACGCTACAGGCGCGGGCACCCGCAGAGAGCCTCCGCGCCAACTTTTGGGCACTGGTTTTTCGGGTGGTTTGGGTTTGGCTCAATTTCCACCTGACATATGGAGAATCCGTTGGCTAACAGGTGACCTGCCTAAGCTCTTGAAAATACGTCGAGATGATCCCGGCCCGCTCTGCGCTCCCCCCGCCGGTTCGAGCTGCAGTTCGCAGCCCGAACCGGACTTGCGGCACCTTCGCGTCAGGCGTGCGTCGCCAGCCCGCCGAAGTAGCGGGCCAAATCCGAGAACGCCTCGGGAACCGAAATCTCCAGTGAGCACTCTTCAGCCAGCGCGGCGAACGGTGCGGTCCAATTCTCGGGCGGGGCCTCCAGCGTTCGCGGAATAATATGCGTGTCACGACGCGCGAAGGTTCGCCTGAGGCAATCGACAACGCGCGTCGCGTCGAGCGTGCCGGAGCGGATTAGGAGGACGAGATCAACAAGGTCTCGGACCCGGCTGTTTGGCGCTGCCGGCCGCGGCAGCGTGTAGGCGTGGAGCTTCTCCGCGAATTGCTGCTCGCGTTGGATCATCGGCACGCGGGGCGCATCGATGCCGGCAAAGCGGAGCCAGTCCCGCGTCTGCGCCACCTCGACTGGTTCGACAATCACATCACCCACGCCAACGTCGAGGTGGAACTTCACGAATGTCCGGCTGGCCATGATCGCCTCGACGGGGTACCGCGCGCCTCCATAGGGCGCTCCGTCAAGGTCCATCGTGGCCTCGCTGATTCGGAATACAAAAAAATCACCGGCGGCCACCGCGCCGGCATCCTGCAGGTACCCGAGAATCGTACTGCCGTGTCCGGCCGGCTGGGTGCGCAGGGTGAAATCGAGGTCCTTCGTTGCGCGGGCTGTGTGAAATCGCAGTTCCATGGCGTAGCCGCCCTTCAGGACCCAATCCTCGTCCCCGTGCCTGAAGAACCTAGCGAGGAATCGGTCAAACGCAACTTGACGCCGCAGCCGTTGCAGGTCCACAGCCTCTTCGCGGGAGATGCGCTTCAGGCGTTCCTCAAGGGCCGTACGGAGGGCCGGGCCGGAATTGTACTGGCGGCCGGTTTTCATCGACGTCCTCGTTCCAGCGAGTCGATGATCCGCGCAATACCGGGGTCCTTGCGGGCCTGAGCAACCTGACTCTTCGTTAGTTTGCCGAGGCGCTTGGCCTCCTCGAAGGCACCCCGAAGCGAAGATTCCGGCAGCGAGCCCTCATCCCACACATCGAGGATTGTGCGCAGTGCTTTGGTTACCGGAACGTCATCGCTTGTCTCGATTTCGCCGGTGTCGACGTCCGCGAAGTGCAGCCGGAGTACAGGCGGAATTTCAGAGCCCTTCCGAAAGGCGGGTGGCACGGTCAGATCGAGCTTGGCGGGATTGACATCGGTGAGTTCGTGGAGGGCGAGCGCGGTGCGGTGACTGAAAACTCCCTGAGGGGCATCGCTGCGTCCCCGCGACCAGAGCCACCAGAGAATGAGATCGGGGCGGGCGGGCGCCGGAAAAAGCGTGAGGCGATAGATTCCGCGATGCTCACGGACCCAGTTGCCGACCCGAACGTGGTAGTTCCGCTTGCTGCCGGTGTAGCCAAGGCTTGCAGCCTGCTTCGCCGTGAAGTAACCACCCTGTCCTTCGGCAATCTGGTAGAGGTTCCGTTGGCCGCCGATCCTTTGCATAATAGTTCAACTTTATTGAACCATTATGCTTCCTGGCCGTGTAGCCCGTCAACCCCAACCTTCAGGTGGGCGCCTTGAACAGGAATCTCGACCCGCTGTCAACGCTATGATAGGCATAATTTGGATGGAACCCGTCGACTGCCGGTCCTCACCGGACGCCAAGATCGCGCTGTTTCGCTCGCTCTTCCGAGGACGCGACGACATCTATCCGCGCCGCTTCGAAAGCCGGCGAACAGGGAAATCCGGATATGCTCCCGCATGCGGGAACGAGTGGGTCCCCGGCATCTGCGAGAAACCGCGAATCAAGTGCGCAGATTGCCCGCACCGCCGGTTCCTGACCGTCACCGATGACGTAATCCGGTGGCACCTTTCAGGTCGTGATAATACCGGACAACCTTTCGTCGTCGGCGTCTACCCGATGCTCCAGGACGAGACTTGTTTCTTCCTCGCCGCCGATTTCGACAAGGAGGGTTGGCGCGAAGACGCGGCCGCCTTTGTGGCAACGTGCCGCCGCATGAATCTGCCCTGCGCCCTGGAACGTTCGCGCTCGGGATGCGGCGCGCACGCGTGGCTCTTTTTTGACGAGGCCCTTCCGGCCGCACTGGCCCGCAAGCTCGGCTCGCTGATTCTCACCGAAACGATGGAGCGCCGGCCCGAAGTCGGCTTGGATTCGTACGACCGCTTCTTTCCCAACCAGGACACGCTGCCCCAGGGCGGATTCGGCAACCTGATCGCCCTGCCCTTGCAGAAGCAGCCGCGTGAGCGGGGCAACAGCCTTTTCCTCGATGACGATTTCAATCCCCACGCCGATCAATGGGCGTTTCTCTCCTCGGTTGGGAAGGCCGGCCGCGCGCATATCGAGGACCTCGTACGCAACGCCGAACGCTCGGGGAATGTGGTTGGCGTCCGGTTTCCGCTCGCCGAGGAAGATGAACCTGAGCCCTGGACGATGCCGCCATCGCGCCGCCGGAAAGAGCCCCCGATTGCGGGCGAACTGCCGCGCAGCCTGGAGCTCGTGCTGGCGAACGAGATCTACATCGCCAGAGAGGGCCTGCCACCGCCCCTGCGAAATCGCCTGCTTCGCGTCGCGGCCTTTCAGAATCCGGAGTTCTACAAGGCACAGGCGATGCGGCTGCCTACCTATGGTAAACCGCGAGTGATCTCCTGCGCCGAAGAGCACTCGCATCACATCGGCCTTCCCCGAGGCTGCCTGGACGATGTGCGACAGCTGCTCGCCGACCTCGGGATCAAATCGACAGTGCGGGACGAGCGCAACCCAGGTCAGCGAATCGAACTCGCGTTTACGGGAGAACTGCGGCCGGAGCAGCAGGCGGCGGCAGAGGCGATGCTAGCCAACGATACCGGAGTATTGGCCGCGACCACGGCCTTCGGAAAGACCGTGATTGCGGCGTGGCTGATCGCGCGACGCAGCGTGAACACGCTCGTGCTCGTTCACCGGCGGCAACTGCTGGATCAGTGGGTCGAGCGATTGTCAGCATTTTTGAACATCCCGGCCGCGGCATTGGGCGAATCGGCGGCGGGCGCCGCAAGCCGCGCGGGACGATTGACGTCGCGCTCATCCAAAGCCTCGTCCGAAAGGGAGTTGTAGATGATCGCGTCGGAGAATATGGACACCTCATCGTGGACGAGTGCCACCACCTGTCGGCGCAGAGCTTCGAACAGGTCGCGCGCCGTGCCAAAGCGAGGTTCGTCGCAGGGCTGTCGGCGACGGTCGCGCGCAAGGATGGGCACCACCCGATCATCTTTATGCAGTGCGACCCGGTGCGTTACCGGGTGAACGCGAAAGCGCAGGCCGCACTGAGGCCGTTCGAGCACACGGTGATCGTCCGTCCCACGGGCTTTCATTCGAAGCGCGGACCGGACCCCGACCAGCGAAACGAGTTTCTTTCGCTATCCAAGGAATTGGTGGAGGACGAGGGGCGCAACCGCCTGATTTGCGAAGATGTGATCCGGGCGGTGCGCGAGGCCCGTTCGCCCCTCGTTCTGACGGAGCGCAATCGGCACCTGGATGCGCTCGCCGCGCAGCTCTCCGGGAGTGTCCGCCACTTGGTCGTGCTGCGAGGCGGCATGGGGAGGAAGGAGACCGAGGCCGTTGCGGAGCGGTTGGCGCGGATTCCGTACGATGAGGAGCGCGTCCTCCTCGCCACCGGCAAGTACATCGGCGAAGGATTCGACGATCCGCGTCTTGACACGCTGTTCGTTACTCTTCCTGTATCGTGGCGCGGGACTGTGGCGCAATACGTGGGCAGGCTGCACAGGCTCCACGAAGCAAAGCGCGAGGTGCGGGTGTACGATTACGCGGATCTCGACGTCCCGATGCTGGCGCGGATGTTCGATCGGCGCTGCCGCGGATACGAAGCCGTCGGATACACCATTGTCCTACCCGCGGGCGCGATTTCGGGATGGCCCGCCGACGTTCCGCTGCCTGTCGACCCAACTTGGAAGCGCGACTACGCGGGGAGCGTACGCAGGCTCGCCAGGGACGGCGTCGAACCATCGCTCGCGACCTTGTTCGTCGATGCGGCGCACCCGTTCCCTCCGGATGCGGAGGGCGTAGATCGCGCACGCAGCGCTACCGAAGCCTTTCTGTACCGGCGCCTTCAGACACTGGCGGGTACTGCGGGACGTTTTCGATTGAACGCGGACCTGCCGATCCCATTTGACGGATTCAGCGGCATGGAGGTCGATCTTCTGTGCGACAAGCCACGCCTGGCCATTGAAGTCGACGGTCCGCAGCACCTCGGCGATCCTGTTGCGTACCGCCGCGACCGGCGCAAGGACCGACTGTTGCAGGAGAACGGCTATATTATCCTGCGCTTCCTCGCCGGCGACGTCGCGAAGAATCTGGACGCGGTGCTGGATGCGATCCTGCGTGTTTTCGCAAATCGTCGGCAGGTCATTACACTGAATCCGCCCGGGACGATGTGACAGAGTCCCGATCCAGGTCGTCCATCGTGTCTTGGCCTCTGTCTATGCTTCATGGGAAGCCCCATCCCCAGGTGGGCTCGCAGGAGTATAGCCAGCGGGGCGAAACAGGATTTCGATCCGGCCGGTATCGGCTTTGAACACAACCTGCCGAATCGCGGCGCGGAGTGCGGCTTCAGCCTCCTTCGACGTGAGTCCGGTTCGTTCCAGACCGACCGCCTGCAGCACAACGTTTTCGATTTCTGGTGCGCTCACCAACGCTCCTTTACACGGCTCGCGGCCAGCGGCAGTCGACCGGCATCGGTAGTACCGATAGATGACGGAACCTCGCCGAATCGTGTGGGTGCTCATCGGTCGGCCGCACCTGCCGCAGGAGACCAAACCAAGGAGCGGCCAGGGCAACGGCGGCGTCGTTCGCCCTGGCGTCCGGCTACGCCGAAAGGTGAGAAGGTTCTGAACCGCATGATAGACGGACCTCTCGACCAGCCCATGGTGGCAGCCATCACGAAACCGATACCCATCCACAACCAGACCGAGCCGATGGACGACTACGCGATCCACTCCGCCGGATCGAACCAAACTCAGTAACCGCTGGAGTGCCGGTCTTTCAAGAGTGGCGCCGGAGCAGCCCTCGTCATCCAAACGTTCCTCGATCAGTTCGTAGCCAAGGCCGCGATGTGCCTGAACGAAGGACCTGCACACGTCGAATTGGACTTGGCAGGAAGAGAGATTGTCGTGAGCTTCTACAGACTGGCGGGTGTAGATGGCACAACGAACCGGCGTTCGGAGTGGCGCCTTAGGCCAATCCGCTGTCAGCTTATCTCCCCAAATGGTCGACTTCAGTCGCTCGACCATTCCATCATATTGCACGGCCCTGTTAACCGGGCAAACCGGTTTTCGAAATTGCGGAACGCAACCATCATGGTTTCGCTCGCGGCCCAGACGACCCGGCGCGAAACGGAGAAATGATGGCGACTGGCGGAAGCGCCCAAGTTCTTCCGGGAATTGGCCATAAACGCGGACTGCGTGGGCAGGCGGAGAGAGCCTGCGCGCAAACTATTGGGGACGCGTTTTTGGGGTGGAATGAATTTGGTTCGGCAGATGCGCCGACCTCGAGGCCGCTCTCCGGAGACGCCAGATGGCACCAGATGGCACCGCCAGAGAATTTGAGGATCGGGATCTCTCGTCAATCCAATCAGTTACGACTTCGTTGGCGCGGAGTGCGGACAACTGCCGTGCCCTGAGGCGAACAAACAGCGAATAAACTAGCCGCTACGACGCTCAATTGCTTCTATCGCCACGGCGTGTTGCAAGTGCGCAGCCGCGATTATTCCATTTTGTTTCAAACGGCTGCCGCTAACGAGGCCGATTCTGGCAAGAAATGCGCATTTTGAGCGCCGAAATGGCCCGGCACGCTTGCATTGGTGTCGCACATGAACTGCGCCGATTGCTGCCATTGACGGTCATTTCTTCTCATCTTGAATTCCGAAGTTTGGATAGCTAACCCCATGAGGTTCGGCGGCTTAGGCACTTCGGAATTCAGTTTCGTTCGCGCACCGGAGGACGCTGAAACGTACGCCTACGTGATATGTTGTAGGTAGGTAGCCACTCGATTGGCACCGTCGGATTCGGACCGCCTTCTCGATGCGCGTTCCCGACGACGGGATAAAGCAAGAAACTCAGGGATCAAACGGAATACCCCAAGGATTTTCCGCCCGAATCTCGCGCTGCAGTGGCAGCGGAGAAACTTCGAGCAGGGAAAGACTACGACCGGGTGCCGGATTATCCGCCGCGCGGCGTTGACATAGAGCAGGAACTCAGGAAATACATTCTGCGGCAGTTCCTCGTTTTTGTACGGGAAGCGATCAAGCTCGGGAAGAGAGGGATCTGGCACGTAGACCGCGTCGAGAATTTCGCATTGGAGTTTCTTCGTCTCGCCACCATTGATGCTGTGTACGACAAGGGTCGAGGGTTCGGTAAAAGTTGGATCAGTCACTGGAACGGTAGTCTCACGTCTGTGATAAGTCGGCAATTCGAGAAGTCTTCCGAATGGCAGCAATATCAAGATGTGTTGCTTCAAGTGGCTGAAGGGCAGGAGGCGGGAACGGCTAACGCTGATGCCGAGGCTCTGGCCGAACCAAAGCGAAAGCGGAGCTATCTTGCCGAGGTTGACGAGTGGATGGTCCGGGAAAACGTGGGAACGGTGGCTGAGGCGGCAAAGCGCCTGGTGCTCGACCTGAGCGCGCTCAAGTCGATCAGGTCTTCGAGGGGGAAACTCCGGTATGGTGAGGAGACCCTGAATTGAGTCCTGAAAACTATCGGCTACAAGGGCACGTAGTCTTACTGCTCACCGGCGCGCTCACCCTCTGGTCACCGGTGGTCGCCCCTGGTCACTACCGGCGGATCTGATTGATTTCAGAGGGGCGTGAAATTTCGCCCGAGATTTCGACTTTGGTCACCCTTTTCGCCCCCCATAGTAGTCACGGGAGCGATTGAAAGAACAATGGAAAACCAGACCTGGACAATTGACAAGTTCGTCGTTTACGCGCGGAACCCGCGCAAGAACGATGCGGCCGTGGACCGGATGTGCGGCAGCATTCGTGAGTTTGGTTTCAAGATTCCGTGCCTGGCCCGAAGCAACGGCGAGCTGATTGACGGCCACTTGCGCCTCAAAGCCGCCCGCAAGCTGGGCCTTGTCGAGATCCCGGTCATCCTGTGCGACGAGTGGACGCCAGCGCAGGTCAAGACCTTCCGGCTCCTGGTGAACCGCTCGGCTACCTGGGCCGATTGGGACGAGGAACTGCTGGCGACCGAACTCTCAGGCCTCCAGAAGTCTGACTTCGATCTCAGCCTGACCGGGTTCGATGCCAAGGAGCTCGATGACTTCCTGTTGCATGCTCCGCCGGACGAGGATGCCGCTCCGCCACTGCCGGCGGTTCCAGTGACGAGGCCGGGCGATCTGTGGCTTTGCGGTTCGCACCGCGTACTGTGCGGGGACGCCACCGACGCCGGAGCTGTATCGCGGCTTCTGGGGGAGCGTCAGCCGGCGCTGCTGGTAACGGACCCTCCCTACGGCATTGAACTGGATTCGGAGTGGCGGGATCGGGCCTGAACGGCTGCGGGCCTGCCGAGCCCAGCTATTTGAAGAAGAAGCGAACCAAAGGCCACCGCGAAACCAGTATTTCCGGCGACACGCGCGCCGATTGGTCGGAGGCATTTGCCCTGGTTCCCAGTCTGGAAGCCGGTTATGTCTGGCATGCCTCGAGGTTCACCCGTGAGGTTCTCGATGGCTTGCTGCGAATTGGCTTCATGTACCATTTTATGATGGCGGCCATTACGATCTATGTCCTCAGCGACGATCTGTCGTTCTTCCCTCGCGGCCAACCGCGGCCGCCCGTGCCGGATGCCAGGGGGAAATAGCGAAGCCCAATGGGTCAAGTACTTTTATATCCGCTGCGATTCGAGCCGATCTATCAATATCGGCTGTGGGGCGGCCGGCGGTTGGCCGGCGTGCTCGACGCACCGCTGCCGGGCGACGGCCCTATCGGCGAGGCGTGGGTACTCAGCGACCGCGAAGACCACCTGAGCCGTGTCGCCGAGGGACCGCTCAAAGGGCGGACCATCGCTCAACTGCTGGAGCAGTTTCCAGAGCAAGTGATGGGAAAGCTGGCCGGGCGATTCCGCCGATTCCCACTACTGCTGAAGTTCCTCGATGCACGGGAAATGCTCTCGGTACAGGTTCACCCCGCCGATACGCATCCGGAACTGCTGCCGGCGGGCGAGACCGGGAAGACCGAAGCATGGGTGGTGCTGGAGGCGGGGACAGACAGCCGCATCTACGCGGGCTTGAAGCCAGGCACCACGGAAGCCGCCCTGCGCAGGGCGCTCACGAACGGGGGCGTGGCCGACCGCCTCGCATGCTTCACTCCGAAGCCCGGCGACGCTGTCTTCCTGCCGGCTGGGACGGTTCACTCTCTGGGTGGCGACATCGTGGTGTTCGAGGTTCAACAGAACAGCGACGTGACGTTTCGCTTGTACGATTGGAACCACGTGGACGCAAAGACTGGCAAGCCGCGGGCGCTCCAGGTGGATCAGGCGCTTGCCTGCGTCGACTTTGCGGAGTGTGCCGGCGGCCTGGTGGCGCCCGTGGTGGAAGCCACGACGCCGGTGGACCGCGAGCGGCTCTTTCACTGTGAACACTTCCGGTTGTCACGCCTGCACGGAGACGCGCCGTTTGCCGTTGGCACGCCAGGCGTGCCGAGCGTGCTGGTGTGTATCGCGGGCGCGGGCCACGTCGGGCACGGCGGCGCCACTTATGCCGTCGGAAAAGGCGAAGTGTTTCTGTTGCCGGCGGTGACTGGAACTTGTACTTTTCGGCCGTGCGGTACGGTGAGCGTGCTGGAAATCGAGATACCGGAATGAAAAAGCTGATCGTGTTCGATCTGGACGGCACATTGGCGGAAAGCAAGTCGTCCCTCGATGCCGAAATGTCGCGGCTGCTCGGCGATCTTCTTGGCATTGCAAAAGTGGCCGTTATTTCGGGAGGAGGTTGGCCACAGTTTGAAAAACAAGTACTCTCCCATCTTCCCCACGACCAAAGCCTGGTGAATCTATCCCTACTTCCTACCTGTGGCACACAGTTCTTCCGCTACGCGCGGGACTGGGAAAAGATCTATTCGGAAGACTTCACCGCGGATGAAAAAGCTAAAGATCGTCAGTTCTCTCAAGAAGGCAGTCGCAGAGGCGGGCTTCCAAGCCGAAAAGGTCTGGGGGGAAGCGATTGAGGACCGGGGGAGCCAGATCACATTCTCGGCACTCGGTCAGCAGGCGCCCTTAGAAGAAAAGAAGAAATGGGATCCCGATTTTGCCAAGCGGAAGAAGATCAAAGCGATTCTCGACACTTCGATCCCCGAGTTTTCCGTGCGGCTGGGCGGCGCAACATCCATCGATGTCACCAAACCTGGCATAGACAAAGCCTACGGAATCAGAAAACTAAGAGACGTCCTTGGCATTTCACTGAAAGAGATGATTTACATAGGAGATGCCTTGTTCGTGGGAGGGAACGACTATCCGGCGGAACAGGCAGGTGTTGTTTCTATTTCGGTTCGGGGTCCCAACGAAACTAAGCCGGTTGTCGAAGCAATCATCGCTTGTTTATCGGATCGCGGTCAGGAAGCGTGAACCTGTGAGGGGATCCGATGAGCAGATTTAAGTTGCAGCGCCTGGGGCTGCTGATGGAGCCGGAGCCGGGCAATCCTCAGGAGATCGAAGGCGTCCTGAATCCGGCTGCCGCTCGCGGCCCCGATGGTAAGCTCTACCTCTTCCCGCGGCTGGTCGCGAAGGGGAACTACTCGCGCATCGGCATTGCGCGAGTGCGGTTCAACGAATCCGGCGATCCGGCGGGTGTCGAGCGGCTCGGCATCGCGCTGGAGCCGGAAGCCGATTATGAGCTCCGGCCCGGCGGCGGCGGTGGCTGCGAGGACCCTCGTATCACGTACGTAGAACCGCTTCGGCGCTACCTCATGACTTACACGGCATATTCGCCCGAAGGGCCACGGATTGCGCTGGCGGAATCGGAAGACCTTTTCCAGTGGCAGCGTCTGGGTCTGGCGACTTTTGGCCGGTATCAGGGCATCGAAATCGGCGGCGTGGATGACAAAGATGCCAGCGTCTTCCCCGTCGCCATTCCGAATCCATCCGGGCATCCGGAACTGGCCATGCTTCACCGGCCGCTCTTTCCCGGCACCCGTCCGGAGGAAACCGCCCGCCACCCCACGACCCGGGACGTGGATCTCGATCAGGAAAGCATTTGGATTTCCTACTGCCCGATGGCCCTGGAGGGCAGTGGACCATATCACCTCGGGCATTTTGCCTGTCATCATCGGCTGGCGACTCCGGTGTCGCCCTGGGAGCGGCTGAAAATCGGCGGCGGCACGCCCCCCATCCTGACACGGCACGGCCACTGGCTGATCGTTTACCACGGCGTGAGCGAAGTGGCGGAGCCGGGAAACGCCGGACACCCGCTGTGCTACTCGGCCGGGATGATGGTGCTCTCGAAGGAGCATCCGCAAGTGATCCGCTATCGTTCGGCGGAGCCGGTTTTGCAACCGCTGCTGGCCGAGGAGCGTCACGGGACCGTTGCCAACGTCGTGTTCCCCACCGGCATCGACCGGCGCGACGATCTTGGATCGCCGGACCGCTTCGACGTCTATTACGGGATGGCCGACAGCCGGATTGGCGTGGCGCGCCTTGACATGCCGGATTTCGTGCCGCCGGCGGGAGTTGCCGACCCGCCGGAAGGAAAGGTGTAACGCGCTCAGGAGATAGTCATCGTGAAACCGAATGCAGACAGGCCTGAGGCGAAGGACGATCTGAAAACCCTTCCCATGCTGGAACTGCAGGCGAAGTTAGGGTCGTCGCCGGACGGTCTCAGTCAAGCCGAGGCGCGGAAACGGCTCACCCAATACGGGCCTAACGAGATCGAAGAAAAGAAAACCAATGCGTTCCTGAAATTCCTCAGCTATTTTTGGGGTCCCATCCCGTGGATGATAGAAGTGGCGGTGATTCTGTCAGGTGCCGTCCGGCACTGGCCGGATTTCTTCATCATCCTCCTTTTGCTGGTTTCCAACGCCGTCGTCGGATTCTGGGAAGAAAGCCAGGCGGGCAACGCCATCGCTGCCCTGAAGGCCAAA
>Ga0187864_10000547_pt1 | contig 40740 bp, 39 predicted proteins | sample June2016WEW_11_4_FD_132985 | JGI IMG/M metagenome (GOLD analysis project Ga0187864, IMG submission 132985) | Peatland microbial communities from SPRUCE experiment site at the Marcell Experimental Forest, Minnesota, USA - June2016WEW_11_40 | ecosystem: Environmental > Terrestrial > Soil >...
GACCCTGCCGCCTTCTCTCAGCCCTTTCTGCGGAGACTACGATAAACGAACAACGGGCCTTTTTCTGCGCCTGATGCCTCTGAACATGCGAGCCGGACGCTCTTTGCCGACACCGGCGCATCACTTGTTTTATCGGACGGCATCGTTCCTTCTTAAGGCAAATCCGGTTGAGAACCGGTTGGTTATCCTCACGACCCGGATCTCCTTCCCTCCTCCCCTGCAAACTCCCCCCTTCGCTTCACACCTGACAGGGCAGATTCTTTATTGGTCGTGGTTCCTCCGCTGTTCGTTTAAGTAGAAACCGCTACCTGCGATCACATTAAGAGGATCACGTTACACAGGAGGAGACATGACCGCCGATACGACCTTTAAGGAGTTTGTCGAGGAAATGGGCCTCAAATTCTCTCTGCTCGATTTCGGTTCCCGGGAATATAGGAACCTGGTCGAGGCGTTCAACGAAGTCAAATTCAAGCTGGAGGCTGAAGAAGACGCCCGGGAGTACGAAAAGGAGAGGGCGAGGCTGATGCTGAGCGAGCGATCTGCGACGGAGAACCTCCTTGACCGCCATGCACAGCGTCCGAAGAGCGGTACTCCTTTCGCCGGATCTCAGCCATAGCCGATAGCTTCCTGCAATTCTAAAGCGACAGCCCTATGCAACCTCTTACGCACCGGCCAAAGATGCCGGTGCTGAAACAGGAAAGACGCGGGATGTGAGCGTATCCGCAACAGCCCCTTGATCGAGGGGCAAAAAAATAATGGTTGCTGCCTAGCGTCCTTCGGACTTTCTGCGTCATCGCATGGTATGATGATTGTGAGGAGAATCCCCTTCGGAGGTGAGCTATGAACACGGATGACGACTCTGCCGATTCACACCGTTCAAAGGAGCTAAAGGCCGAGTACTACCGCTCTCTCATCGACAATGTCTCCGACATCATTATGGTGGCCGGCCCGGACGGCGTTGTCCGTTACGTGAGCCCATCAATTGAGCGATCGCTTGGACATACCCCCAGTGATAGAAGACAAGGAATCGCGCAATAGTATCCATCCGGACGATCGCGCTCTTCTGGAGGATGCCATTGCCAGGACGATGGAAACTCCGGGGGCGATTGGCCCCACCATCGAGCTGCGGCATCGCCATAAAGACGGGTCATGGCGGTACATGGAGGCGACGGGAAAGGCGATTCGCGACGAATCCGGCCAACCGGTTGTTATCGTCAACATGCGCGACATTTCGGAGCGCAAGCGTGCGGAAGAGGCGCTGCAGGCCGCCCACCGGCAGCTCATGGACATCATCGAGTTCCTGCCCGATGCCACCTTCGTCATTGACCTTGAGAGAAGGGTGATCGCATGGAACAAGGCCATCGAGGAGATGACGGGCGTGAAGAAGGAGGATATGCTGGGAAAGGGAGATTATGCGTACGCTGTCCCCTTCTATGGAGAACCGCGTCCCGTGACCATCGACCTGGTCCTGGAATGGGATACGGAGGGGACCGGGCAGTATGAGTTTGTGAAGCAGGAGGCAGACGCCCTCCTTGCCGCAAGCTATGCGCCCATGACCTATGAAGGCAAAGGCGCCCACCTGTCCGGAAAGGCGTCGCCTCTCTTCGATGCGGAAGGCCATGTCGTCGGCGCCATCGAATCGATCAGGGACCTTACGGAGCAGAAACAGACGGAAGAGGCATTGAGAAGCAGAGAACGGGAGTTGGAGGACAAATCGGTGAATCTTGAGGAGGCCAACGCTGCCTTGAAAGTATTGCTGAGGCATAGAGATGAAGACAAGAAGACGCTTGAAAGCACGGTTCTGGCCAACATCAGGCAGCTTGTATTCCCCTATATCGAAAAATTGAGGAGCAGGAGCCTCACGGATGGACAGGCGACTTATCTGAACATAATCGAGTCGAATCTTAACGACGTGATATCGCCCTTTCTCCGGAAGATAACCGCCATGTATGCTCATTTCACGCCCATGGAAATTCAGGTCGCGGATCTCATCAAGAACGGCAGGACGAGCAAAGAAATTGGCGAACTCTTAAAAATAGGCATGGGAACCGTTCATACGCATAGAAATAATATCAGAAAAAAGCTTGGTCTCAGTAATGAAAAAATGAACCTGCGCACCTGCCTTCTTTCGCTTCAGGACTAGCAAAAAACCGCGAAGAACACGATGCAATGAAATGGTGCTCACTGAATTCGCCGACGCATGCCCGGGCTTCTCTTTCCCGGTCCTTGCGACCGACATCTCGCCAAAAGTGCTGGAAATTGCAAGGACCGGGGTCTACGAAGAGCAAAGCGCGGAACCGATACCCCCTCTATGCCGACCGGCTGCCCACGACCGGGTTAGCCAGTATGCCGATGCCCTGAACGATGCACTCTACCGTCTGTCCTGCTTTCAGGAATGCCGGGGGAGTCCTCTTGTAGCCCACGCCTTCCGGCGTACCTGTCATGATCACCGTTCCGGGGAGCAGTGTCATGCACTGAGACAGGTACGCAACAATCTGTCTACACGAGAAGATCATGAATGACGTATTGGACGACTGCATAAGCACTCCGTCCACGCGGCACGAGATATCCAGGTTGTCGCCATCGAGATCCGTTTCGATGGCGGGTCCCAGAGGGCAGAAGGTGTCGTAGCTCTTTCCGCGGGCCCATTGGCCGTCCTTGAACTGGGCCGTTCTGTTCGATACATCGTTTCCGATTGTGTAGCCGAGGACCGCATCGGGGACCTCCTCTTCCGTGATGTTCTTTACACGTTTGCCGATCACGACCACGAGCTCGGCTTCGAAGTCGATGCCGACTTGAAACGCGTCCGGAAGCACGATCGGATCGTCCGGTCCGCAGACAGAAGTGGTCGGCTTCAGGAATATGAGAGGCGCCGGCGGGTAGTCGGCGCCCGCCTCGTCCGCATGCTTCCTGTAATTGAGGCCGAGACAAATAATGTTGGGTGGAGAGACGGGGGCAAGGAGCTTGACGGAATGGGCGCTCACCGCGTGAGGCGTCCTTACGATCCCGTTGAAGGGGTCTCCTTTGCAGGGATAGATAAGGTCATCTTCGATGACGCCGTACTCTGTCTGTCGCTCTTGCAAAAACCGTACGATCTTCATTGAGCATCTCCTTACGCAGCGCCATTCGCCGGCCTATGTGTCGCGGCCGAAGCGCCGATGCACCAGAAACCATTCATCCGGCCTCTCCGTCACTATCTCTTCCAGGAAGGCGTTTATTTTTCTCGCATTCCTGTAAATCAGCTCATTGAGGGGCGCACCCTTGCGCTCTATGCGGAGCGGCTCGTTATAGACCACCGTATACCTGAGGAAACCATCCCTTCTGGCATAGATGGGGACGATAGGCGTCCCCGTCTTCATCGCTATGGCGACGACGCCTTTTGAGGTGGGCACCTTTTGCCCGAAGAGCTCCACCCATACGGCTTTTGACCGCTTTTCCCTTTGGTCTCCCAGGAACGCGACCACATGGTTTTCTCTCAGCAGCCGGAGCACATCGCGGGCCGTTTCTTTGTTGGGGATAATAGTAAGCCCCGTTGACGCCCGAAGCCGGTTGAGAAAACCGTTCAATGCAGCGTGCCCTTTGAGCGGTCGGGCAAGGGCAACGATGTCCCTCTTAAGGAGGAAAGAAGCGACGCCGGTTATTTCCCAGTTTGAATAGTGGAACCCCAGGGCGAGGATGCCTTGGTTTGCCTTGAGCACCGCGTCCACATTTCCCCTTTTTTCCAACCGAAACCGTCTGCCATACTCGTCTTTGGGCACAAACGGAAAAAGCAGGATTTCAAGGAAGTTGACTCCCAGTTTCTCGAAACAGCTTCGGGCCACGGATTTGGCTTGCGACGGGGAAAGGGCGGGCGATACCCTCCTGGCGTTCTCGATCGCCACGCGACGTCTGGCTGCAAGAAAAAGAAAACCGAGTCTGCCCAGCATCGCACCTGTCAGACTGCACATTTTTTCAGGAAGTATGCGAAGAAACTGCTGAAAAACCTTTATGAAAGAGATGAGTAAGAGATCGACCATATACCTGTTGAGAGGAGAGTAAACAAAAGATCACTATCCCGGGGGTGGAACGATGGGAAGCATGGTGGGGAAGCATGGTACGGATACATGGTAAGTCCGCTACTCCTTGATGGGTATGGCCTCATCAATGAGCATTATCGGTATGTCATCCTTTATCTGGTAGAGGAGTTTGCACCTGTCGCAGATGAGACCGGTTCCCGAGTCGTTCAACCTGATATCTCCCTTGCACTTTGGACAGCAGAGAATGTCAAGCAGCTCCTTTTTTATCGGCATGGGTTCCTCCGGCAAAACACCCCTTTATACTTCGTTATCCCTGTTGTTCTTTTTCATCGCAGGCTCGAGAAGGTCCCCGAGGGTAGAAAAAGCACGCGTCTCCTCTCGCACACCACCGGTCTCTTTTTTCTCCTCGGCCTTTTTCAGTGCCTTCGTTGAAAGGCCTATCCTCTTATCCTTCTCATCGACGTTAATGACCATAGCTCTCACCACGTCATCGATGTTGAAAAGCTCCGAGGGGTGCTTCCCCTTGCCGTTCTCGATCTCGGAGAGATGGATCAGTCCTTCGATACCCTCTTCAATCTCGACGAATACACCGAAATCTGTGATGCTCGTCACGTAGCCCTCAACCACGTCACCGACACGATACCGTTCAAGTAACCCCTTCCACGGGTCTTCCTTGAGCCTCTTGATGCTCAGAGAAAACTTTTTCTGCTCCCCGTCGATATTGAGCACCAGGGCATCCACGCCGGCCCCTTTCGTGAAGGAATCGGCAACCACGTTCTTTCTTCGGGACCAGGAGATTTCCGATACATGAACGAGTCCGTCTATGCCGTCCTCCATCCCGATAAAAAGGCCGAAATCAGTGAAGTTTTTCACCTTGCCTCTCACTATCGATCCGGGTGGATATTTTTCCGCGAGTTCTTTCCACGGGTCCGGTTTCAATTGCTTCAGCCCCAAAGAGATCCTTTTTTTCTCCATGTCTATATCCAGGACCTGAAGCTCCAGCATGTCACCCTTCGAGACGAGCTTGGACGGGTTTCTCACCTTCTTGTCCCAACTCATCTCGCTCACGTGGAGGAGGCCCTCGAGGCCGGGTTCGAGCTCGACGAATACGCCGTATTCGACGATGCCGACTGCCTTGCCCTTGACCCGCGATCCTACGGGATACTTCTCATCGACGTGTGCCCAGGGGTCGCCCTTGAGGTCTTTGATGCTGACCGATACCTTGTGCTTCTCCTGGTCGATGGCCATCACCTTGACCTTGATCTCATCGCCCAGCTTCAGGTACTCTTTCGGATGGGTAATCCTGCCCCACGTAATGTCGTTGACGTAGAGAAAACCGTCAACACCGCCGAGGTCGATGAACGCCCCGTAGTCGGTAATGCTCTTGACAAAACCGTAGATCACCTGCCCTTCCTTTACGTTATTCCAGAACTCTTTCCTCTTCCGCTCCTTCTCCTCTTCGAGAAGCATGCGCCTGGAAACGATGACGTTTGCCTTTTTCTGATTGACCTTGATGACCTTGTACTTGAGGTGACGTCCTATAAAAGAAGCCGGATTTTTTACCGGTTTGATATCTACCTGGGATATGGGCAGAAAGGCACTCACCCCTATATCGACCATAAAACCGCCCTTCACCTCGGAAACCACCGCACCTTCCACGGGCGTCCCTTCTTCCAGCGATCTATCGATCATCTGCCAGAATTTGATGCCGTCTACCCGCTGCTTCGAGAGCATGAGAAGCCCATCCTTCACCTCCCTGCTCATTACCATAACTTCAACCTCGTCGCCGATATGCACCGTAGGCGCCCCGGATTTGTCCAGAAATTCGCTCAAGGTCGCCTTGCCCTCAGACTTGAGCCCCACGTCGATGATAACCGAGTCACCAGTTATATCGATCACCGTACCCTTTATGATATTCCCTTCCTGAAGGTTTCTCATAGAGGTTTCATAAAGTTCCTCCATCTCTTCTTCTGTTGTTTTCTCTTTTTGTGTGCTGGTATCGGCCGTCTCTACCATGCATTCCCCCTAAAGATTTTTTACGCGCCTCTCCACTCTGTCTATTATTACCTCAGGGGTCGATGCTCCCCCCGCTATACCTACTCTTTGTGCGTCAATGAACCATTCCGGCCGAATCTCATCTTCGGCTTCTATGTGATACGTCCGCGGCTGTATCCGCTTGACCAGGGTATGCAACTTCGACGTATTGGAGCTGTTCCTGCCGCCTACGATCAACATCGCTTCCACCTGTCCCGCCAGCTCGGTCGCCTCATCCCTCCTCACGTTTGTGCTCTCGCAGATGGTATTGTAAATCCTTAGCTCTTTCGTACTATCCACCAGCGATCTCACTACCTCCCAAAACGTCTCCCGGTCTAATGTGGTCTGGCTTACTACGCCGATCTTTTTGGCTGCGATAGAGAACGAACCGTGCAATACGATACCATCGTTTCCCAAATAACTCAATACACTTTTCACTTCGGGGTGGCGCTCGTCTCCTGCAATGACGACCTTGTAGCCGTTCTTGCGGAGATAAAGGGCAGCCATCCTGACTCTCTTCACAAAAGGGCATGTCGTATCGATTGCCGTGAGGCCCTTCGCCCGTATATACTCCTCTTCTTCCTTCATGATGCCGTGGGACCTGAACGCCACCACCCCCCTTTCGAGCCTCGCTACGTCGTCTATAGGTTCAATGCCTTTTTCCCTGAGCATCTCCACCGTCTGTGGGTTGTGGAGGAGGGGACCGAGGGTATAGATTTTTTCTTTTCTGTTTTCAGCCTCCTTCAGCACCCTTGACACCGCCCGGTTGACTCCGAAACAGAACCCGATATGCCTGGTCTTGATCACCTCCATCATATCAGCGCCTTATCCACCCGTGCCTTCAAGGCATCCACCACGTCGTCGATAGCCTTACCCGTCGTGTCCACGTACACCGCATCCCTTGGCCGGACGAGGGGCGCGATATCCCGTTCCGAGTCCGCCCTGTCCCGCCGCTCCATCTCCTCCCTCACCTTTCCGATATCTTCACCGGGATTCACGGCCTCAACCTCCACGTGTCTTCTTCTCGCCCGTTCGGTGATATCGGCATCCAGATAGAACTTTACGTCGGCGTCGGGAAAGACGACGGAACCCGTATCCCTTCCTTCGGCCACGATTCCGCCGTCTTTCCCTATCCGCCGCTGCATCTGCGTCAGGTAGGCCCTGACCCTCACGTTCTGCGAGAGGGCGGACGCGAGAAGGGCGACATCGGGCGTCCTTATCCGCTCCGAGATGTCCTCCCCGTCGAGGGAAACGGCGGTTGTCGAATCGAAGGAAAACGTGAGGGAAAGGCCGGCAAGGAACGCGTCGAGGTCCGCGGGTTTCTGCCTTGAATAGGCATAGGCAACGGCGCGATACATGGCGCCCGTGTCGAGGTACCTGTAGCGTATCGCCCGGGCAAGCCTCGAAGCTACAGTGCTCTTGCCGGCGCCTCCCGGCCCATCGATCGTGATGATCATACCCCTCGTCTTCAGGCCAGCAACCTCGTCAGCGCCTCGATGAACATCCTGTTCTCATCCATAGTCCCTACCGTCACCCTTATGTACTCCCCCAGGTCGTAGCCGCCGAGCCACCGCACCAGGATTTTTTTCTCGAAGAGCCGGTGGGTCAGGGCTTCCGCATCGGGTCCGATCCTGATAAGGACGAAATTCGCCTCTGACGGAAGCACCTCCAGTCCGAGCGTTCTTAGGGCGCCGTAGAAGTATTCCTTTCCTTTCCGGTTGTTCTCGAGCACTTTACTCAAGTGGTGCTCGTCGCTCAATGCGGCCCTGGCGGCGATAAGCGCCATCATGTTGACGCTGAAAGGCTGCTTGGTCCTCTCAAGGAAGGAGACGAGCGACTCTTCCGCTATCCCGTATCCGACGCGCAGTCCGGCCAGCCCGTAAGCCTTTGAAAAAGTCCTCAATACGAACACGGGGTAGTGGTCGATATAGCTGACAGACCGGGGAAACAGGCTGCTGTCCGCGAATTCCGCGTAGGCCTCGTCGACTACGACGAGCACCTCGGGCGGCAATGCGTTGAGGAATGCGGCGAACGCCTCGTCATCGAAGATGGTGCCCGTGGGATTATTGGGATTGCAGAGGAAAATCACCCTGGTTTTCTCATTGATTGCGTGTGCCACACGCCGCAGGTCGCAATGCAGCGAGTCGAGGGGCACCGACGCGACATCGTAGCCGTAAATAGTGGCGGCAATGCGATAGAAGGCGAAACTGGGTTCGGTCACGAGCACTTCTGTCCGGCCACTCAGTTTCAGGGCCTTCAAGGCCGTCTCTATCATCTCATTGGAGCCGTTGCCGATCAGGACATTCTGTGGCTTAAGCCCGTATCTCAGGGCCAGGAGCGCCTTTACCTCGGACTCGCTCTCCGGGTACCTGTTCACCTCAGGAAGGGCGCCGACGATGTCCTCTATTACCCGGCCGGACGGCTGGTAGGGGTTCTCGTTGGATGAAAGACGCACCCAATCCCCGCCCGCACCGTATAAGGCCGCTTTCGGATAGAAGGGTATTCTTTGTATCGAGGGGTCTATGGAAAGCTTCATCGACGAGCCTCCACGGCCCTCTTCACCAGATCGACCGCATGCTGCTGCATGAGGGCAAAATCATCCACCGTCAGCCCTGCCCCCGTCACGATCTTCCTCGCCTCCTCCTCGGAAGTGAGATCGGATGGGCCGTGGGAATCGGTGTTGTAAATCAGGGGCGCCCCGCATTTACGGGCAATCCCGGCCACATAGCCGTTCGTCAGGCAATGGCCCCTACGGCTACTGATCTCCAGGAGGACGTTCCTTTCCCCTGCCAGCCTCGCATCGTCTTCGGAGATGAGGCCCGGATGGGCGAGTATGTCGGCGCCCGCGAGGATCGCCTCATGGTTTGTCCCCTCTTCCACAGGTTCTGCCAGGGTTTCGCCATGCACTACCACGTACATGGCGCCGAGCCTTCTGGCCTCCCGGGTCAGCTCAGCGATGAGGCTCTTCGGCACGTGGGTGATCTCGACGCCCGGAATGACGGTGATGTTCCGGTAATATTCCATCTTGTCGCGGACTTTCAGGAGCGACCCGATAATCGACGCAAGGTTGGAGGGGTCGGCGTGGTCGGAGATGCCGATTATCCTGTAGCCCTTCACCTGCGCCCTTCTTACCAGCTCGGACGGGATGAGTTCGCCGTCACTCAGGATCGAATGGGTATGGAGGTCTATCATGCCGATGCGTCCCTGATCACATCTTATACTTGCCGAAGTCGTCGGGCGACAGGCTTTCCAGGATCTCCTCCCACTCGCTCGTGTCCACAACCACCTTGTCCTCTTTTTTTGAAAACTCGACCTTGGCCGATTTCTTGATCACGTTTTCATCGACGAATATGGAGGCGCCGACCCGGAGCGCCAGGGCTATGGCGTCGGAAGGCCTCGCGTCTATGATCAGCCTTTTCTTTTCGACCTCCAGATGGATCATTGCGTAATAGGTGTTATCTTTCAGGTCATTGACCTCTATCTTGACGACTTTAACGTCCAGGTGGTCCAGCACGTTTTTGAGGAGGTCATGGGTCATGGGTCTCGGCGTCTGCACGTTCTCAAGGGCGGTCGCAATGCTCGACGCTTCGAGCAACCCGATCCAGATGGGCAAAACCTCCTTCTCTTCCAGGTCCTTCAGGATCACAATCGGTGTATTCGTGAAAGGGTCGACGGTGATGCCTGCGACTTTCATTTCCTTCAACATAATGATGCCTCCTTCAATTTCGGCTCTGCGCCGCGAAGGGAATTGGCGTACCCCTTTGCGATCTCCAGCTCTACCAGCCTGCCAATCATGGACGCGGGGCCCCGGAAATTGACGATCCGGTTTGTCCTTGTCCTTCCCGCCAATTCTTCGGGCGAGTTCTTGCTCGTCCCCTCCACCAGCACCTCGGCCCTTGAGCCCTCCAGCGTTTTGAATTTCTCGCGGGTGATCGCCTTTTGCACCGCCTGCAGCTCACGCAAACGTCCGCGAGCAATATCCGCCGGCACCATATGGGGTAATTGCGAGGCCCGTGTGTGGCTGCGCGGCGAAAAACAGAAGGAGAAGACGCCGTCGAAGCCTACCCGCTCCACGAGTTCCATGGTAGCCCTAAAATCCTCCTCGTCCTCTCCGGGGAAGCCGACGATACAGTCGGCGGTGACGGCAATATCCCTGCATCTGCGTTTTAGCCTCTCAAGCTTCTCCATGTACTCTTCCGCGGCGTAGCCCCTGTTCATGAGGCGCAGTATCTTGCTTGAGCCCGATTGGAAGGGGAGATGGATGTGCTCGCACAGCTTCTCCAGACCGCCAAAGCAGTCGATCAGTTCATCGGAGAGGTCCTTCGGATGGGAAGTGACGAAACGTACCCTCTCTATGCCCGCAATCCCGTTGATGCTTTTCAGAAGGTCCGGGAAGGAACGATCGTCCGCTCCTTTGCCGTAGGAGTTCACGTTCTGACCAAGCAGCACTACCTCCCTCACCCCCGTTGACACAAGCTCGCGTATTTCTTCGAGTATATCCGCGCTCGACCTGCTCACCTCTGCCCCCCTCACATAGGGGACGACGCAATAACTGCAGAAGTTGTTGCATCCCTTCATTATCGTCACGTATGCCTTTACCCGCAAGTACCTGTTCCCCGGCCTCACATAAAGAGAAGAGAGGGGACCGGCATCGGAGAAGTCGAAAAACCGCTCTCCCTTCAAGCCGGCCTTAACTGCCTCGCCCACCAGGTGTATGCCGGCAGGGCCCAAAGAGAAATCGATGAAGGGCAAACGCTCGGCGAGGGCCTCCTTCTCAAGCTGGGCAATACAGCCCATTACCCCGAGGACAAGGCCCTTCTTTTTCTTCAGGCGCCTGAGCCTGCCCATAAGACTGTAGAATTTCTGCTCGGCTTTCTCGCGGACACAGCACGTATTGACGATCACGATACCGGCCTGCTCTGCGGCGCGGGCCGCCTCAAAGCCAGACGACTGGAGCAGGTGATCCACCTTCTCCATGTCGTGCTCGTTCATCTGGCATCCAAAGTTTTCGATGTAGTAGCGCAACTAACCTCTCACCTTGAATTTGAGGGGCCGGCCCGTCCATCCTTTGCGCGATACCCCCTCACCCACGCTCGTCATAGGGAAGCATTGCGGACCCTTAAGGACCGGCGACGTGATTTTCACCGCACCCTCCTGAGAATATGTCCTTGAACGCGGTCATAGTCACGTAGCTTGTGAGGTCCCACTGGAGAGGCGTAAGAGAAAGGCAGCCCTGATCGACCGCATGAAGGTCCGTCCCCACGATCGGCTCGAACCCTTCACCATCCCCGCCGATCCAGTAGTACGCGCCGCCTCTCGGGTCCGTTCTTTCAATTATTTTACCATTATATATCCTTTTTCCAAGGCTTGTCACCACAAAACCCTTAATCGCCTCATAGGGGATATTGGGAATATTCACGTTGAGGAACGTACCAGGAGGGAGGACCGGGCGCCGCATCTTCTCAATAATATCGAGAACCGAGCGACACGCGTCGTGAAAGAGAAACGCGCTCCTTCCGTTAAGGGATACGGCCAGGGAGACAATCCCCACGAAGGCCCCTTCCTTTGCCGCCGCCACGGTGCCCGAGTAGCTCACATCCTGCCCCATATTCGGGCCTTTATTGATGCCCGAGATAACCATATCCGGTTTTTCCGGCAGCAGGACCCTGAGCGCGAGGAGCACGGAATCGGCGGGAGTGCCGTTCGTCGCGAACACATGATCACCCAGTTCCTTGATGCGGAGCGGCTTGTGGAGGGTAATTGCATGGCCTATGCACGTCCTCTCCGTATCAGGAGCAACAACCCATACGTCGGCGATCGGCGCAAGGGCTTCTCTCAGGGTCTGCAGTCCCTCGGAATCTACGCCATCGTCATTTGAAAGGAGGATGAGCAAGAGGTGTCCACCAAAATACCTGAAAAACAAATCGGGGCGACTGGATTCGAACCAGCGGCCACCAGCACCCCATACTGGTGCGCTAACCAAACTGCGCTACGCCCCGACCGTCAGTTTTGTAGTATAAGACATTTTTTTGAAATCCACAAGGAGAATGCCCGCCGTTAAAAAAACGTTTGCAATTATCGGCCTGACATGGTATGGAAAAGATGCGGCCTGCAGTTTTAACCTGTAAGGGAAGTGCAGTGAAAATCTGCCGCTGTCCCGCAACTGTGATGGGTGAAAAGGCCGGTACGGGTTCATGCAACCAGCCACTGTCCGGCAATGGATGGGAAGGCGTACCGGTAATACCCTGAGCCAGGAGACCTTGGGTTAAATCGCGACGACGCTACCTTACGCGGCATAAGGGGGTGCGTATGAAATCCAACTCTTCGTGATTGCTCTCCTTTCTTTTATTACCGGATAAGCCACAACTGTCGGTCTCATGCCATCCGAATAATTCTTGGGTGTGGGACGGAACAGCGCTGCTCAAGAAACCCGTCAGCACACAGAAAGGAGGACTCTCCATGTGGAATCCGTTCGTCAACGTGAGGAATAAAAAGCGGCTCCCGGTCTCGGGAACCCACACCGGCCCATTTGTTATGGCTCTCGCGCTCCTGTACTGCATAGCGGGGGCAGCCCCTGCCCTTGCTCAGGAGCCGTACCGTCTCGACGAAGTCGTCGTGACCGCGTCGCGGATCGAGACCCCGCTCGCCGAGGCGCCCGCCAACGTGACGGTTATCACGGCCGATCAGATACGGGAGATGGGCGCCCAGACCCTCGTCGATGTCTTTCAACAGGAGCCCGGCGTCTTTACCCAGAACGTGCTGGGCAATCCTAAAACGGCAACTATCGATATCCGGGGCTATGGAGAGGCAGCGCCCCAAAACGTCCTCTTCCTCGTCAACGGCAGGCGCATCAACTCCATCGACCTGTCCGGCGCCGACCTCGCGCAGATACCCGTGGACGCCATCGAGAGGGTCGAGGTATACCGGGGCCCGGCGAGCGTCCTTTTCGGCGACAACGCCCCCGCGGGCGCCGTGAACATAATTCTCAAGGCGGGAGAAGGCCCGCCCAAGTTATCGGTGGCCACAACGGCCGGCAGCTACAACTTCTTCAAGCCCGAGGTCATGTTCTCAGGCAGTCAGGACAGGTTCTCGTACATGACCTCGGTCTCGGACCTCGATACCGACGGGTACAGGCACAACAACGCGCTCCACGAGAAGGACCTGCTGGGCAATTTCAGCTTCGACGTGAGCGACAGTCTCAAACTGAAGCTGACCACGGGCCTCCACACGGACTCTTACGGCCTGCCGGGCCCGCTCTACTGGTCTGCTCTGCGTCAGGGGATAGTCGATCCGAAAGATTCCACCAACCCCAACGATACGGCTTCAACCAACGACAACTTCTTCGATTTTGTGCCTGAAATCAAACTCCGCGACGACGTTGTCCTCTCCCTCGGGGCTTCTTACAGGGACCGCCACACCGCGTATTACTACGACTACGGCGCCGGCAACTACTACGAAGCGAAGAGCGAGATCCAGACCTACGCCTTCACCCCGAAGATGGTGGTCTCTACCCCCATCGGAGGCATGAAGAACGTCTTCGTCATCGGCTCGGATTACGACAGGTACCCCACGACGGTAAGCTCGTCAGGCCAGTATTTCGGTCCGTCCCAGTCGACGGGCAACATCGACAAGAGGGACTTCGCCGGCTATGCGGACGAGAAGATCTATCCGCTGAGCGACCTCGCCCTGGAGGCAGGCTACAGACGGCAAAAGTCGACCTTCGACGTCGACTACCGGGACTTCGTGAACCCCGTCCTCAGCCAGACGGGCACGTCCGGTTACGAGAGGGATGCCTACCGCCTGTCCGCCAATTACTCGATCCTGGGCAAGGCGAATGTCTTTGCCTCGTACGGCAAGGGCTTCCGCTTCCCCACGCCCGATGAATTCATCGAGTACGGGTACTCTCCGGCGCCCGGCCTCTTTGTGCCGACGCGGCTCAACACCAGCCTCAAGCCCCAGACCACCGAGGAGCTTGACCTCGGCATCCGCTCGAATCCGTGGCACAAGGTCACGGGCGCTTTCACCTATTTTCAGAGCCGGAACAGGGACGAGATGTACTACAACCCCCTCACATATGCGAACGAGAACTACGACAAGACAAAGCGGCAGGGCATCGAATCGACCCTCTTCTTCAACCTCGCCACAGGTCTCACCCTCAACCTGACCTACTCCTACACCGAGGCCCTGTTCGACGGAGGGCAGTTCGGCGGAAACCGCATACCCCTCGTGCCCGAGAACAAGGCATCGGCAAAGCTTTCCTACGCCGTCTCCGACTGGACGTTCAGCCTCTCGTCGGTGTACACGGGCGAGCGTTACGCCATAAGCGACCAGCCGAACGCGCAGGAGCAACTGCCGGGTTATACGACCTTCGATACCTCCGTCGGTTACCGCTGGAACAGGCTTACCGCCCTGTTCACGGTCAAAAATCTTACGGACAAGAGATATAGCGAGTACGGGGTCTACAGCCCCTCTGTCAACGATATTGCCTTGTATCCGTCGCCGGGCCGCCAGTTTTTCCTCACCCTGAGGTATACCCTTGGAGGGTAAGAGGGGAAGGATTATATTTCTGCTGGCGCTTCTCCTGGTTGCGGGCATGCTTCCGGCCCATGCGGCAGACCACCCTGCGGATGCTGCCGGTTTATCTCCTCGCAGGATTATCTCCCTTGGGCCGACCATCACCGAGAAGCTGTATTTGCTGGGCGTCCAGGACAGACTCGTGGGGGTCACTACCTACTGCGAACGGCCTCCCGAAGCCCTCTCAAAGGAAAAGATAGGGAACGTGACCCAGGTGAACATAGAAAAGATTGTCGAGCTCAAGCCCGACCTCGTGGTCGCCACGTCTCTCACGGAGCGGCGAGCCGTTGAGAGGTTGAAACGCCTGGGCATCAGGGTAATTGTGTTCAATGCGCCGGGGTCTTACGCGGAGATGAACCGGCAGTTTCTCGAACTTGGCAGGATAGTCGGGAGCGAAAGACAGGCAGAGGGGATCGTAAGGGCCGCAGGCCGCAGGATTGACCTGATAAGAAGGCGCGTAGCGGGTCTCCCGCAGCCGAAGGTCTTTATCCAGCTCGGCGCAAAACCTTTGTTTGCCGCCACGAAAAATTCTTTCGTGAATGACTTCATCGAGCTTGCGGGCGGGACCAATATCGCCCGTGAGGCAAAAACGGGCTTCGTAAGCAGGGAAGAGGTGCTCAGGCAGGACCCGGACATCATCATCATAGTGGGCATGGATGCGGCAGCGGGGAACGAAAAGGAGGGATGGCAGAAGTTTCACGCCCTGAGGGCGGTAAGAAACGACAAAATATTCGTGATGGACCCGTACCGCATCTGCAGCCCGACCCCTCGGACGTTCGTCGACGCCCTTGAGGAAATGGTACAAGCGCTGCATCCCGGCGCCTAAAGGAGGAGCAGCTTGCAGAACAGGCTCTTTAAGTGGCTCTTTACCCTGCTTGTCCTGATCGTGATCCTGCTGGCGGTGTCAGCCTTCTCCCTCTCCCTCGGCCCTTCGGGCATGCATCCCGGCACGATAGTGCGCCTCATGCTCGGAGGGCGGGGGACAACTACCGACCACACCATCCTTTTCGATATACGCCTCCCGAGGATTCTTCTGGGCTTCGCCATCGGCGGCAGCCTCAGCCTTGCGGGAGTACTGCTTCAGGCCATGTTCAGGAACCCTCTGGTTGAGCCTTATACGCTCGGCATCTCGGGCGGCGCGGCTCTCGGCGTTGCCTTGGGCACGATACTCGGTCTGACCGGTCTGCTCGGCGTCTACTCGCTGCCTGCTTTCGGTTTTCTGGGCGCCTGCTGCGTAATCGTGTTTCTCTCCATCGGCATCAACAGGTCGGTCCTGAACCTTCAGGGCCTCCTGCTTACCGGCGTCATGATAAGCTTCATCTCCTCTTCCGCGGTACTCCTGATCATGTCTATCTCGCGCATCGAGGACCTCCACAGTATCCTGTTCTGGATCATCGGCTCCCTGGGCGAAACCGACTGGCTCCCGGTAAAGCTGGCACTCCTCGCGGCCGTCTCCGGCCTCGCCGTCGCCTATCTCTTCTGCTTCGACCTTAACGCCCTGTGTCTTGGGGAAGAGGACGCCCTTCACCTCGGGGTGAACGTGGAAAGAACCAAGCGGGTGCTCCTCCTTCTCGCATCTTTCCTGACGGGCCTGTCCGTTTCCCTCGCGGGGGCCATAGGCTTCGTGGGCCTGGTTGTCCCCCACTTTGTCCGCATGTTTGCGGGGACCGACCATCGCATTCTCCTTGTTTCTTCATTTGTCTCGGGCGCAATCTTCCTCATCTTCTGCGATGCGGTGGCGAAGAGCGTGGCGCAGCCCGTAGAGTTGCCCGTAGGCGTGGTCACGGGCTTACTCGGGGGCGTCCTCTTCATTTACGCGATGATGAGACGGGCGAACATCGTGAGAGGCAAGTAATGCTGGAGCTCCGCCACGTCAGTTGCCGCTACAATGATCATTTTGTCCTCAAGGATATCAACGTCCGCATAGAAGACGGGGACCTCGTGGGCGTGATAGGACCAAACGGGTCAGGAAAGACCACCCTGATCAGGGCCGTCACCAGGGCGATAAAACCCGCCGAAGGGGAGGTGTTGCTCAAAGGGAAACCCCTCGGCATGTTCAGCTTCAAGGAGCTGGCGCAACAGGTTGCCGTCGTGGGAAGGCTGTACGATCTCGATGTGCAAATGAGGGTCGAAGACCTTGTGCTTCTCGGCAGGATACCTCACAGAAGGGGCTTGCGGCTCATGGAGAGAAGGTCGGATATGGACATAGCCCGGACGGCCATGGACGTGACCGGAACCTTAAGGCTTAAGAACCGTCTCGTGGATAGTCTGAGCAGCGGGGAGAGGCAGCTCGCCTTCATCGCGCGCGCGCTTGCTCAAGAGCCGGAGCTGCTTCTTCTCGATGAGCCTACCAGCCACCTCGACATCAGCCATCAGGCAAGGGTCCTCGACCTGGTAAGAAAACTGAATAGGGATAAGGGCCTCACCGTCCTGGTCGTGCTCCACGATCTCAACCTCGCGAGCCAGTACTGCGACAGGCTATTCCTGCTCAGCGACGGCGTGCTCCGGAAAGACGGCACGCCGAACGAGGTGCTGACTTACCAGACCATTGAAGAGGTATACGATACGACCGTGGTGGTAATGAAAAACCCCGTCTCCTCGAGGCCCTGCGTATTCCTTGTGCCGGAGGATGATGCCGGCGTGAGATGAAAGGCCGCCTGTCGCGACCGTCGGCTGAGGGGATAGTCCGGGATATGAACCGCCTTCGGCCGGCCAACCATAAACCATAAGGGGGAGACACATGATGCTTGGCACCTATTACAAAGGCATTGAGATATACCGTGAAGAGAGGATAATCTACGTCCGCTTTCTCATGCCTCACCGGGTGATCTCCACCTGCCCGGCGGCAGGAGGCGTGCGCGATGACCTTGACTATCTGTATAATCACCAATCCTGCGAGCCTGCGGGGCATGACCCTGCCGCGCTTCGCCTCATCTCGCCGGACCCGAAAGGCTACAGGTCCCTGGTGTGCCGGCAATATCGGCTGCCCGACGACCGCTGCGCCACCCTCGGCACCGCGGCGAACATGCGTTACGCCGTCATCAAGGATGCGTCTTTTCGAGACCTCATTGTGGTGGCGGTCTGTACGGGCGGGGTTGAAGGCAACGCGGGCCGGGTGGGAGACCCTGCCGCCGTCTACGAACACGACGGGATGTACGAGAGGATCTCCGGGGAAGAGCCGGTCCTCCACGGCACCATCAACACCATGCTCTTCATCAACCGGGAACTGACGCCGGGGGCAATGGTGCGCACCGTGATGACGGCGACGGAGGCCAAGACCGCGGCCCTCCAGGAGCTGGCTGTCAACTCCCGCTATTCGAACCGGTTGGCCACCGGGACAGGCACCGACCAGATAGGCGCAGCCTCCCGGCTCGATACGGGCACACCCCTCGCCAGCGCGGGCAAACACTCGGCCCTGGGAGAGCTTATCGGCAAGACGGTCCATGATGCAATCAAGGGGACCCTTGCCCTCCAGAATTCGCTGACGCCTGAAGGCCAGCGGTCAACAGTGCGCCATATCGAGCGCTTCGGGGCCACCCGGGCGGGCATGACAGCATCGGTTGCGGCCCGCCTCAGCGGAGAGAAAGGGGACCTCTTTGCCCGGAACTTCACCGTTCTGGAGAGGGATCCTTTGGTGGTGGCAGCGGTCGCGGCCCTGGTTCACGTGCGGGATAAGGTCACATGGGGCATCCTTCCGCAAAGCTGCGTGCCTGAGTTGTGGGCAACCTACGGTGCGCAGATTGCCGCCGCAGTCTCCGGCGATTACGCGTTGCTGCCCGGCTATCGCAACACCCTCGCGGAGGCGCATTACGGCCCACAGGATGGGGACTTCCTGCGCCTCGTGGAGCACGCCATGGCCCTGGGGTTTCAGGACAAATGGTCCGGAGAGACGGGCGGGGAGGAGTGAGGAAACGTGGCCACATCGCCGCGGCCTTCCTTTCAACAGGACGGTCTGGTATAGTCCGGTTGCTTTGAGTTATAATCACCGATACTATGAACCAGGAAATGAGAGAGCAGCTTAACGACGCGCAACACGAGGCAGTGACGAGCATCGAGGGTCCCGTGCTCGTTATTGCAGGCGCGGGAAGCGGCAAGACAAGGGTGATAGACTTTCGTGTCCGCTACCTCGTGGAAGGCGGCATCAACCCCGCTTCGATCCTGCTCCTTACTTTCACCAGGCGGGCCGCTCAGGAGATGATATCGAGGGCCGCGAAGAGCGATCCGAGGTGCCGGGGCGTGGAGGGTGGGACTTTCCACTCCTTTGCCAACAAGGTGCTGCGGACATACAGTGATTGTTTCGGCCTTCCGCACAGTTTCACTATTTATGACGAGGCCGATGCGGAGGAGGCGATACACCGTTGCGCGGTCCGGCTCGGGTTTTACGCCAAGGAGAAAAGGCGTCCGAGAAAGGAGATGCTCAGAAAGATCCTCAGCATGGCCCTCAATAAGGAAGTCCCCATCGAAGACGTGCTTGAGCGGTACTATCCGGGCTTCGATCAGTACCTCGACGAGATAAAGGCACTCCGGCAAAAATATATGGAATACAAAATCGCGTCCCAGTGCCTGGACTACGACGATCTTCTCCTTTACCTGAAGATCCTGCTGGAAAACGGTGATATCCGTGATCAACTTTCCAGATCATATCAGTACGTGATGGTGGACGAGTTCCAGGACACGAACGTCATGCAGGCAGACATCGCCTATCACCTGGCCGAACGGCACCGGCGGATCCTGGTAGTGGGGGATGACGCCCAATCCGTCTACTCTTTCCGGGGCGCCAGCCATGAGAACATCATGCGTTTTCCCGAGAGGTTTCCGGAGTGCCGGATCATCAAGTTGGAAGAGAATTACAGGAGCACCCAGGCCATTCTGGATGTGGGCAACGCTGTCCTCGACAACATGCCGAATAAATACGAGAAATGCCTCAGGGCGGCAAAAAAGGAGTCCGGTGAGAAGCCTCACTTGATCTACTTCAAAGACGCGTACGAGGAGGCAGCGTGGGTTGCCGGGCAGGTGAAGGCTTTCTACGACGAGGGGATGGAGCTGTCCCATCAGTGCATCCTCTTCCGGTCGGCCTATATCACGATCCCTCTCCAGACGGAGCTCAGCAAAAGGAATATCCCCTTCGCCGTGTACGGGGGCCTCAAGTTCTACGAAACCGCCCACGTGAAGGATGTCATCGCCCACCTGAAGCTTTTCGAAAACCCTAAGGACGAGCTCGCGTGGAGCCGGGTGCTCTTGCTTGTGCCGGGCGTCGGCCCGAAGACCGCAGAAAAACTCCTCGGAGAAATCGCCGGTTGTCTGACCCTCGACTCCATCATCAGCAACGTCATTGAACGGCACGTCCGGGCAGGCGGCGGCTGCGCCGAACGTCTTGCCAGCCTGGGGAAGCTCCTGTCGTCAGCACAGAGAGCCACAAGCCCGGGCGAGAAATGCCAGGCGGTCGTGCACTATTACGAACCCGTCCTGAGAGAGAAATTCGACCTCGACTGGCACCTCCGCAAGAACGACCTCGAAGCCGTCGCGCAGATATCGGAACGATACGCCTCCATCCGGGACCTCCTGGTCGACCTTGCGATGGAGCCGCCGGAGCGAGGCGTGAAGGATTTTCACGACACGATCTGGGAGAGACCCCTCATTCTCTCTACTATCCATTCCGCGAAAGGCCTTGAATGGCGCAACGTCTTCCTCATCGGCGCCCTCGACGGCGTCCTCCCCTCCAGCTACACGACACATGACGCCGAAGGCCTGGAGGAGGAGCACCGCTTGCTCTACGTCGCCATAACGAGGGCCAGGGAGAGGCTTTACATCCTTGCCCACCACGAGGGCCGCAACAACGGGATCCGCACCTTCAACCGGCTTTCTCGCTTTATCGATGCTGCGAACGTTCGGGCCTGTCTCGATCAAAACTACCCGTCCTCCGCTCCTGGGCAGGAGCCCGAGGGAGGTCCAAGGCCGAGTTTCGGCAAAAAGGAACTCCTGTCCAAGCTGCTCGACTCCCTCAAATAATGGAAGATAAGAAAAGCAGATCTGCCAGGCCTTCGCGAGGTGGCCGATTTTGACATGGGAGGACTCTTATGAAGCTTGCAGATCCTGTCACGGAGTATGTGTCGTTAAGGGACCGCGCCGGGGGCGCGGAAGACGCGTCGAAGAAGGCAACCGGTCCATCAGAGCGTTATGGCGCTCTCCTGCTCAAGGAGCTTTATGTTCCTCTCCCCCTCCGAGGCCACTTCACGAATTATCTCCTCGCTGAACAGAGGCTTCATGTGGGTGACGTAAACGGTTTTGTCCTGCAGGCCATAGGTGTGGAGGGAGCTTTGGAGCATGGCGAGCGTCATGTGACCGGACTTGAGAGCGATCTTCTCCATCCTGTTCGGGAAGGAGACATCCGCCATGATGAACTCGATCCCCTGCTCCTCCCTGGCGACCTCCCAAAACCGTTTTGTAGGGCCGGAATCGGCGGTGAACATGAAGCCTTTTCCGCCCTCTTTTACCACGAAGGCCGTGCAGACAACCGTATGGGTCACGGGCACGGGCGTTATTTCCAGGCCGTCGAGGACGACGGCCTTCTCCGCTTCGAGCGGAAAAGGCACGATCACCGGGGATTCCGGTGATGGTATGCGGGTGAAATCCGGATATACCTTGTTGTTGAAGAGATGTGTGAGCACGATGTCGAGAACGGGCTTGACCGCGGCCAGGCTGATGCGCCGGCAGCCGAGGAAGAACAGGTTGTCGGCAAGGGTAGGGAGGTCCCTGATGTGGTCCATGTGGGCATGGCTTACGAGGATGGTCCGTATCTTCTTCAGCTCATCCTTGTCGAGCGCCTCCGATACCGTTCCCGCATCGAGCAGGACCGAATCGTTGAGAAGGAAGGAGGTTACTCTGTGGTATTGCGTGACGCCGCCGTAACAGCCGAGTATCCGTACCTTCATCTGTGCAATTGTAGTAGACGGAGCGGGTTATTGTCAAGACGTCTCCCCTTCTTTGGCGGTCACCGTGGTCACCCATTTTCACCTATGGTCGTTGCCGGCGGCATGGCCGAGAAGGGGGGGATACTACGTGGGAGAGTCCCAGGAACGGTCTTTCAGGACGGCCAGTCGTTCCACGGCCCTGTGGTAGAGCAGGGTCATGCTCGCGCCGCACTGCTGGTCGGAAATCTTGAGCGGGTTCCTGGGATACGATGGGTCGCGCCTGCTCACCTCTTCCGATAAGGTGACGAGTCCGTCCTTGATCTGTTTCAGCGCGTTGAGATGGGCAAAGTTGCCGGAGCTTCCGTAGTAGGCATCTGCGTGGCAGATCCGCTCCAGTACCAGGCGCTCTGCCTGATGATAGGTGGGGAGTTTGGTTTTCAGGTAGCCGATCAGGTCGTCCACACTACTCATGGGCCGGTCATCGTCCATTCTGTAGCCGAACTGGGCCAGGAACGGAAGCAGTTCATCCCTCGTGTGGTGGACTATATGGGTGATCTCATGGATTGTCAGCTCCTCCACGAGGCGTTGCTCCAGGCCGGCAGCCTGCCTCCCGTAGAAATCATGAATCCATTTATAGGGAATGGCAATCACCCAGTCAGGTTTCGAGGACTCCCCGGGGGCAAGGTTATAGGGCAGGGCAACGGGAGGAGCAGCTATCGTTGAGAAGATCTCTTCGCCGAGGAGGACGCGGCCATACACCTCCAGTTTCCTGCCGAAAAGACTGGTTCTCTTCCGGCCGTCCACGGTAAATCCATCAAAGAGGTCGCGCCGGACTATGAGGAAGAGTTTGATCACCGGCATGGCCGCGGGCGATTCGATATAGAAATAGGTCAGAAACATGCCTTTCGGCATGAGCCAACGGTTGGAGTTCTGCAGGGGGCTCACCTCGTCTTCCGTAATACCGTTGGCCTTGAGCAGCTCAAGGGCGCTTCCTGCCTGTGCCCTGTCGTATTTCACGTAGGCGCGGGTTACGTAATCCTTGAGGGCGGAGACCAGGGACTGCCATCTGGGATCGACCTTTGGTCCAAAAGAGAAGGAGGCGGCCGCCGGGGACGGACTGAGTGTGCCGGTCCCGGCCGCCGCCATGATGCCCGTAACCTGGGCAAACCGCTTGAAGAACGTCCTCCTGTCAACGCCTTTCGGAGACTCCAGGGCCGCTTCTATCGTTCCGCGCATATCGCTCCCTACTCTGTTATCGGCAGAACAGAGGCGCGGGTTAAGACCCGGGAAGGCGCTTTATTGATTGGGGTCTTCAGAATTGGCTTGCCATCAGCGGATCACCGGCATAAGATAGGGGAGAATCGGAGAGACGGTTGAAGCAGACAAGGATCATTCTCGCGATAGGGCTCGTCATCACCCTCTTCTATGTGTTCTGTTCACTGCAGAAGACACTGCCTCTGGAGCGACTGGAGCTTCTGTTTTACGACCTGAGGTTCCAGTTGCGCGGTAAGGTAACCCCCCCCGACAACATAGTGATCGTTGCAATAGATGACGGAAGCCTTGCAAAAGTCGGCCGCTGGCCCTGGGAGAGGAGAAAGCTCGCCGAGATCGTCGATCGCCTGAAAGAGATGGGGGCGCGAGTCGTGCTCCTGGATATCATATGCGCCGACCCGGCTCCCGGGGACGCCGAGTTTGGCGATGCGATCAGGCGGGCAGGGAACGTGCTTTTGCCCATCGTTTTTACGTTCAAGGGCGGAACGCGGCTTATCGAAAACGAAAACCTTACCAGATGGTCTTTTTCCATGATCAGGCACATGGATAATCTGCAGATATTCCCTCCCATTACCGCCACAAATGTCATACTTGCCCTGGATGAACTCGCGGCCGGGGCCCGTGGCCTCGGCCACATCACCATTATACCCGACAGGGACGGGGTCCTGCGATGGGAGGTCATGGCCATCGAGTACGGCGGTGAGTTCTATCCTTCCATCGATCTCCAGGCGGCGCGTTTATTCCTCAATCTTCCTCAAGAGGCGCTCATCGTTGACGCCGCCAGGGGTATCCAACTGGGCGATACCTTTATTCCCACCGATTGCTGGCACCGCGCCTTGATCCATTATTACGGACCGACGAATACCTTCCCCTCTATTTCCGCAGTGGATCTCCTGGAGAAGAAAGTGGACCATCTGCTCCTGAAGGACAAGATAGTCCTCGTCGGAGCAACGGCAACCGGCATCCATGACGTGTGGGTCACGCCCGCGTCCCCGGTGATGCCGGGCATAGAAAAACATGCGAACGTCATCGCCTCCATCCTCCAAAAGAGATTCCCCGAGAGGACAAAGAATATCACGAGCATGCTCGTGCTCCTCGCCTCGGGCATCGTCTTCTCCCTTTGTATGGTGCGGGCAAGGGCGAGCCTCGGTGCGGCGCTCGCCTTCCTTTTCCTGGCGGGCCTATTCATTGCCGGCTACTGGCTCTATTTCTCCAGGGGACTCTGGGTCGACCTGGGCTTTTCAAGCATAAACCTGCTCTCCATATACTTTGTCGTCACGGCCTTCAGGTTTGCCATGGAGGAACGCTACGCCAGACGCATAAGGGGCATGTTCTCCTCCTATGTGACGCAAAAGATCGTCAACGAGCTGATCAGAAATCCCAAGCTCGCAAGGCTTGGAGGTGAGCGCAGAGAGCTCACCGTGCTCTTTTCCGATGTCAGGGGTTTCACCACCTTTTCCGAAGAGCATTCTCCCGAGGAGGTGGTGTCGATCCTGAACGAATACCTGGGAGAGATGACGCAGGTAATCCTCTCATGGGACGGCACGCTGGACAAGTTTATAGGAGATGAGATCGTTGCGTTCTGGGGAGCGCCCCTGCCCCAGGCGGACCATGCGTCGCGCGCGGTCAGGTGTGCCCTCGAAATGATAGAAAAGCTGCAAGGGCTCCAGGCGAAGCGGGCCGCGGAAGGCAAGACCGCGCTCGACTGTGGCATAGGCATCAATACGGGCGAGGTACTGGTCGGCAATATCGGGGCCGAGGGCAAGAAGATGGATTATACCGTCATCGGGGATCACGTGAACCTGGGAGCGCGCGTCGAGGGTCTCACGAGGAGGTACGATTGCCACCTCATCATTACGGAGCATACCCTGGAAAAACTGAGGGAATCCATATGCGCCGGCGCTTTCCCCGGCATAAAGGTGAGGGGACTGGAGTCGGTTGCGGTGAAAGGGAGGACAAAACCGGTGGTCGTCTATGAGGTCAGCGCGACCACGGCAGCGGAGGAGGCGACGATCAGTGAGTGCACCTCCCGGGAAGTTGTCCATTTAACCGAAAAATAAGTGAATTGCCCCGCCCACAGGGCGGGGCATCTGCGCTCCTTTCCCAATAACTCACCACGGCGACCGGTCGCTTATTTCCGGAACCTCCTTCTTAGCGCCGCAAGACCCGCAAGTCCCGGTGCAAGAAGGAGCAGGCCGGAAGGCAGGGGAACCGGGGCATTGAGGTTCTGCTCTGCCACGAGGAAGACGTCCGTACCCGAATACCGCAGCGAGTAAAAAAGAGACGCTTCAGTCCCGGTGACCGAGGCGAACGTCCCCGTCAACCCGGCCGAGCTAAGGATGTCGATCTCCTGGCCCGCAACCAGGACGGCGCCGGGAAGGGTGTCGATCTGCAGGGTGCCTCCCAACGCGGCCGTACCTGTCACCTTAAGCTGGCTAAAGTCCGTTCCCGCCACTGCTGTCCGTGTCACCTTGAGGACGTCGATGGCGAGGGTGCCCGTGTTTGAGTAGGTGCCGTTGATGGTGAGGACACCCGGTGAGTTGCCCGGATGCACGGTGCCTCCTGTCACGGAGACATTGCCGTTGATCACGCCGGAACCCTGCAGCCAACCGTTATTGAAGAGAGTTCCCGTTACCTGGAGCTGCCCTCCCTCAAAGTCGTAGGAGCCCGTACTGCCGATGGTAAGGTTATTATCTACCTTGACGCTACCGCCGGACTGGTAAAACGAGCCCGTACCGTTGCAGCCCACGTACATGTCGCGGGTTACGGTGAGGTTACCGTTGGCGAGTGTATAGGCGCCCTGGCTGCCCGGGTACCAGCCCAGATAGAGATTGGTCGTCTGGAATGTGCCTCCGGGTGTGGGGGTCGATGCAGCGCCCCATGGCACACCCTGGTTAAAGTAGCCCTTTCCCGAGTAGCCGACGTAGGTGTTGCCTCCCACGTCAAGGACACCCGCATAGAGGTTATAGGTGCCGCTGCCGCCGACAGCCGGCACGGGGCCGCCGCCGATATAAAGATTGCCCGTTACCAGGACAGAGCCGGTCGTCGGGCCCACACCTTCGGCGTATCCATGGTTGAAGGCGCCCGTGCTCCCGTCGTGCATCCCTATCACAATCGTCTGGGAGACCACTGATCCCCCGGAGAGGTTGAGAATTCCCGCGTGGAACTGGCCCACGGTCAGGTACAGGCTCGCCAGGACCCCCTGCCCTACGGAAAGGTTCATCGGTCCACCGCCCTTCGAATCGACGGTGACAGAACTATATGCAGCGGGCGATGTGACATCGTAAATGACGTTGCCCGCACCGCCCATGAGCCATACACTGCCGGCCAGCGGCGGGTACCCCAGGCTCCACTTTGCGCCGTCACTCCAGTTGCCGCTTCCACCCGTCCAGTAGTTGGACGCCCCTGTGGAGCCCTGAAGTGAAAGAAGCAGGGACATGTCCTGTATGAACTGAGCCACATCGGCCGGATCGACCGGCAGAGGGGGCGTCGGGACGGGTCCTGCGGGTGGCGTGTTCGAGAACGTTAACCATCGAAGAAGCCTTTTTATCAGGTCATCGCTCGCGGGTTTCGGCTGGGAAGGAGTCCCGAAAGGCCCTGAAACGGTCGAGGTGTACCCCGAATTCAAAGGCAGGATCACCCCAGGCTCCTGCGGGTTGTATACGTAGCCCCTTCCGAAGAGGAGGATCACTATCGTGGTACTCCCTTCGAACTCCACGAGCATGTTGGTATCCCTTACACCGGCAACCGCGTTCTCCGTATGTACTTCGAATTTGCTTCCCTCGGCAAAGGCGACAATCTTTTTCGCCAGGTCGTCTGCCGAGACAGCCTGGACTCTGCCCCTATACAGCTTTACCACGTTGCTGCTTTTTCCGCCCTCAACCATATACTCCTTGATCTCGACCCTGGTGTCCTGACCGATCCTCAGGACATTCCCGTTCAGGAATGTAACCTCTGCCTTGCTCCGGGTTCTTGCCCTGTAGATATCCCCCACCTCCACGGGATCTCCCGGGGAAACCTGGGTGGTCAGATTCTTGCCGGGACGCAGCACGTCCACCCGGCCCTCCATACGGGTGATATTCCCGCAAGGAGCGGCAAAGGCGGCAACGGATGAGAGGAGAATCGAAAAAGCAAGGAAAGCGAGAGCATTTCTGAAAATAAAGCGCAACACGGCGCAACTTTTTCCAGGTATCTGAGGCGGATGAAGGGGCCGGGAGAGTGGGGAAGAATCGGCAATTGGTGTTGCAGAATGCCTTAGTAAACGTTTCACGGAAGAGCCTCCCTACGCATCGCTATTACCTTGCAACCAAAGTTAATGAATCAGGCAGCCCAGCCGTCTTGCTGATCGAGACACTTGGCTTACGTGACTGAGACCCCGTGGCTTTCCGTCCCACCCTCGCGGATGGTTTGGCTTTGACAGATTACCCCACATTATAAGTATACTATGCATTACGTGTCAAGAAAAATCGCACCGGAAAAAAACGTAATCAGACGAGTCATCTGCCCGCCAAAAGCACGAGGGCTATCCCGAAGATCAGAGCCAGCGCGCCGTGCGTTAAAGGGACGACGAGCCGTCTTTTCCTGGAAAGCTGCCTTACTGTCCACCAACTCCAATGGAAAGAGAGGTTACCGGGTTTGGCTCCATGTTTTTCCATATTTCGGAACCCGGCCAGCGCAAGTCAAGATGGACGGAATTGTAAGGACAATTGTGGACGCAAGTTCCACATATCTTGCAGAACTGATTACTCATCAGCGAAACGGGGAAAATTTTCATCGGGCAGCCCGCTTGCTGTCCGTCGCCCTTATAGCAAAGAGCCGATTTGCACTGAGAGCTGCACACCTTGTTGTTGGCTCGAAGCTCGACAACGGCCAGACAGGCGCAGACGCCGCTGAAATAACCCCACGGGCATACGTAACGGCACCAGACTTCCGGCCGGAAAATGAGATTGACAATGATGGCGGAGGACAGGATGATGCCGAGAAAGATAGAGGTTCGGATCGTTATTTCTTTTACCTGAAAAAGATATTCACCCCAGAAAAGTGCCAAACTCAGAACCGCGGCCAGGCCAACGCCAATGCGATTGAAGATGCGGGGTGCGGGTCTGTTCAGGGAGCCCATCTTGCGGAAAAGCTTCGTCAAACCATCGATGGGACAGACGCTGCAATAAAATCGACCGAGGAACAGGAAGCTCAACAAAAGAAACGGCCACCAGTAATACCACACCATACCCATCCCCAGGTTCTTATCCGATTCCTTGGCCCCAAGGAGCGTCAAACAAACGACGCCCATCATGACAACCACCACGGCGGCTTGAATAATGGCCCTCAATTTTAGATTGGCGAAGACCTTTCTGAAAGAGCCAAGACGCAGGAGATTCAAACGGCCCTTTTCCGAGTACGGGGTCAACCCGAGGAATATGTGCTCCGCTAAGAGCGTGTCGCCCTCGCATACGAGGACGCCCCTCTCGATGACGTTCTCCAATTCCCGGTCATTCCCCGGCCAGGTGTATCTGATCATGGTATTCATGGCGGGAGCACAGATGGTTTTGATGGATTTGCCGGCCAAAGCGGCGTGCTTTTCTAAAAAGGCTTCGGCGATCATTGGAATATCACGACGCCGGAGGGCGAGGGAAGGCAAATCTACCTTGTTCTTCCAGAGTACTTCGGGAATCTTTCCACGGAGGGATTCCCTCATTTCTTCATCCGTGATCGAATCAGCGACATTGGTGGCCGCGATCACTCTCGTATCAACCGTGATCCCCGCAAGGGCGCCCAAGCGGTAAAACTTCTTCTCCAGCAGGTAAAAGACCAACCTTTCCCTGGTGCCCGGGGAGAGGCGATGGACATTCTTTAAGACGATCGTTCCTCCATCCGCTAATTCGAGATAACCGAGCCTGCTGGCCTGCGTTCCGGCCATAGCTCCGCTTTCATGGCCAAAAATGGCACTGATTTGGAATTCCTCGAAAAGCCCTTCCCCGCCCTTCACATGTGACCTTGCCCGGTCGCAGTCACGGTCGCTTAAAGTCATCAGTTTTGATAGCAGTAAAGCTTATGCCCATTTGCATAACATATTATTCGCTCGAAACCCAGTACTTTTTCAGGTTTTCACATTTTTCCTTCGAAAGCACTTACCTCACAGGCAGGTGATCTTTACAACAATCGATAGAGTGAATTCTCGATGTCCTGAAACAGACGCTCAATGTTTCTGACGGAAAGCCTGAAATAGTTATTGCAATTTTGCCGTATTTCTCTGATAATAAAGGCCGGAGAGATAATGGTTGTTCCCGAGGGCGACACTCCATTGACGGTCCAGGAACTTGAGGTTCTGACAGATCTCGCGGAAGCGGCGGTCATCGCGGAGAGCCCAACCCAAATGGCCGAATTTGCCTTAACCAGGCTATCCGGGATGTGTGGGGCTTCCAGCGCAGTTCTCTACGGCACAGACTCCCGCTCCTTCAGCCCCTTCTGCTTCAACCTGGGTATGGGCGCGGGCGATGTGTCCCTCGTGAGCGAGTGGTGTGGGCGGCACATCGGTCAAGCGCGCGGCGGCGAACCTGAGGTTCTCCCGGCTACCCTGGAGATGGGCAGCGACCTGCCTCTACAGCTTTTCCCGTTAACCGTCTCAAAGAGGGTCTTTGGCTTTTTGGGTCTGGCAATGCCCGCACATGCCGCCCTCCCGGGGGCCCTCATGTCGAGGATCCTGCGCCTTCTTTCCCATTCCCTCGCAAATCTCCTGGGACGGATGGCCATGGAAAGACAAGTCTACTATCTGAACACCTATCTGAACGTCAGTTCCATGATTGCTCAAACCCTGGCCCTGAAGGATGTTCTGGAAGCGGTAGTCTACCTCAGCATGGAGGCCGTTAGCGCTGAGGCAGCCTCAGTGCTTCTCCTGGACCACGAGAAAAAAACGTTCCGGTTTTACGCTGTTGAAGGACCTGCCAAGCCCTTACTCCTCCACGCTACTTTTCCTGCTGACCGGGGACTGGCCGGTGCGGTCCTCACGTCCCTGGAGTCTGAGGTCGTCCACGACGTGCGGAAGGACCCCAGGTTTTACGGTGACATTGATGCCACCTCCGGGTTTGTGACCCGAAATATGGTACTTATCCCTCTCGTTGCCGGCGAGGAGAAGGTCGGCGTCCTGGAAGTCCTGAATAAGGCGGAGGAAGCCGGCTTCACAGAAGAGGACCGGCGTCTTTTAGAGTCCATTGCCGGAGAGATAGCCTTCGCCATCCGCGACGCCACCATGTTCGAATGGGTGGTCAATTCCTACTGCAGGCAGCGGCAGGGGCTTAACAGCTGCAGCGGGTGTAAGAGACCCCTCGGCTCATGGACCCCCTGCGTAAAGTACCGGGAGGAGGCAGGTCTTCTGAAATAGATCCCTGCGGAAAACAACGTTGTTTCATTCCGGGGTCTTCAGCACTGCGTGAAAGAGCCGGTCCGGGCGGCACCTTCTATGACCGGTACGTGCCCCGCATAGACCCTCCGGGCACCTTCGGGCGGCGGTCTCTTTCGATATTTTTGATTGTCTGCCCCATCGACTTTCTGCTACCATGGAGAGGGTGCACTAAAAAACGGCTGTAAGGAGGGGGTATGAAGGGGAAGAGATGGCTCACACTGATCCTTTTTGTCGTTATGGCAGTGCTCGCGGGCGTAGGATACGCCCAGGAGAAGCCGATCAAGCTCGGCGTGCTGTTCGTCATGTCCGGACCGATGGGGGGCTACGGCACGCATGGCCTTCAGTCGGTTCAGATGGCCGTCGATGAGATCAATCGGTCGGGCGGCATCCTGGGCAGGAAAGTGGTGATCGTCAGCGATGATACGAAGCTCAACGCGCAGCGGGGATCGGAGATCGCCAAGAGGTTCTGCGCGGAGGAGCAGGTCGATTTCATCATCGGGCCCACCTCCAGCGGCGTGGCAGTCGCGATATCGAAGATAGCGGCCGACCACCGGAAAATCCTCATCCTTACACAGGCGGCCGCCGATTCCCTCACGGGCGACCAGTTCAGCCCCTACCAGTTTGCGACCATGAGCAATGCCATGATGCATGCCCGGGCAGGGGCCTACTACGTGGCATCAAGGCCGTACAAGCGATGGATGTGCATCGGTCCGAACTATAACTACGGGTGGGATTCATGGGCCCAGTTCAAGGCAAAGCTGAAGGCGCTCCGGCCGGACGCCGAATTCGTGGGCGAGGTGTGGCCAAAGCTTACCGAGACCGATTTCATGCCCTACATCACGCGGATTATGGAAGCGCGGCCGGACGCGGTCTGGTCCCCGTTATGGGGAATGGACGCGGTCAATTTCATCAAGCAGGCACTCCCTCTCGGCCTCTTCGATACGATCAAGTTTGCCTTTCCGGACGGTGCTGCCCTCGAGACCCTCATGCCCCTGGGGAAGAAGATGCCGGAAGGCACTTTCATCTCGGCCCGTTACTTCTTCCTTACCCCCGATTCCGAGATGAACAGGGGATTCGTGAAGAGCTATCTGGACAGGTTCAAGGAATATCCCGACTACATGGCGGAGGAGACGTACGCGGGCGTCTATTTCATCAAGGCCGCGGCAGAGCGGGCAGGCTCGGTCGAGGCGGACAGGGTGATAGCGGCCGTCGAGCGGGAGCCCCTCGCCTGGGAGACACCGGAAGGCTGGAAGATCATGAGGAAAGAAGACCATGCGGTCGTGGAGGACGTGGTCTGGGGCGAGGCGGTCTACAGCGACGCATACGGCTTTGGGGTGCTGAAAAACCTCCAGTCCATCCAGGCCGAACAGATCTGCCGGACCCCCGGCGAGCTCAAAGGGGTGCGGGAAAACTACGAAAAGAGGCTCAAGCAGGCGAAATAGACCATCTCCGCGAAAAGGCGGCATCCTCCGCCGAGGAAGGTGCGCGGCCGCACCATGCGCTACGAGCCGCGTTTCGGTCACGGGATAGGGATGTCGCTCCCTCCATGGCTGATCCTGTCCTTGCGCCTGAAGTCATCGGGCGATGAGGCCGGCTCCCCGGTGACGATGCTTTTCAGCTTCCTGATCACCTCATGGTCCTCTCCGAGGACAGGGAGAAGTGACTGTATTGCCCGGCCGATCGTCCCGTTGCACAGGTCCTGAAATTCTTCCCTCGCCTCCGCAGGGAGCATCCCGTAGCCTTGCACGATGTGGTCGACCCATATGGGCAGATACGAGGCTTCCATTCCCTTCGGGTAGACGTACCCTTCGAGGGCGCCTGCCTTTGCCGCAAAATCGTACACATCCCGATACATGCTCATTACCGCCTCCTTATCACTTCGCCGTCACCGCGCCCCCCAGCTTTTTCACAAGCACGTCGTTTGCCTTGAGCACCTCGGTGGCGTCCTTGCCCGAGATCTCCCACGTGTAGAAGTCGCCCTTCCCGTCCTTTTTGAGCTTGATCTTGAGGTCGCCTTTCATGTTTTTCCTTATCTCGTCGAGTTCTTTCTTGTACTGTTCGTCTCCACGGGCCTCCTGGCCGGTCTTGATAGGGGCAGATTCGGGCGGCCTTGAGCATGAGCAGAAAAGGAGGCATACGAGAAGGATTGCAAAGAGCCTCATGCCTGTCATACTATAATGGCTGACCACCATTTGCAACAGAATTGTTGGAGGCGGATAATGGGTGTCTATCTGGAGCGGTACGGCAGAGGCGAGAAGATACTCTTTCTCCACGGAGCAGGGGGTAGTACGGCCTCCTGGTACTTTCAAAAAAGGCTGCAGATGGTCTGTGAGGTTCTCCTTGTCGACCTGCCGGGCCACGGGCGGTCGGGAGGAGAGGGGCTGCGGAGCATCGAGGGCTATGCCGAAAGCGTCCGCACGGTGATAACGGAAAACGGCCTGGAGGGGTGCTATGTGGCGGGCCATTCGATGGGCGGTGCTATCGCAATCTCTTTGGCCCTCGCCTCCCCGGAGCTGCTTGCCGGGCTCGTCCTGGTGGGAACGGGGGCGAGGCTGAAAGTATTTCCAGAGATCCTTGAGGGCATCCTGAACGATAAGGAAGAAACAGTGCGGGCCATCATGGGCTTCGCCTTCTCGAAGAAGGCCCCGCCCGACCTGGTTGAGAGGTGCTACGCCGAAATGATGGCATCGCCAAAAGAGGTCATACACGGCGATTTCCTTGCGTGCAGCGTGTTCGATTTGATGGAAGGCGTCAAATCGATCGACCTGCCCACCCTCGTCATCGCAGGCGCCGACGATGGACTCACCCCCTTAAAATACGCTGAATATCTCAACAGGGAGATCAGGGGATCCCGGCTTGCGGTAATCCGTGATGCGGGCCATATGGTGATGCGTGAGCGGCCGGAGGAGACAAACCGGGCGATAGAGGCATGTGTAATTCATCGATAAGGGCCTTCATCTCGTCGAGGCCGGTTACGTGGACGGCCCTGGCGCGCAGAAGCCGGGCGTCTCTCAACCCCCTGGTGTACCAGACGAAGCATTTGCGGAAATTGATCACCCCTGTAAGGGGTCCATGGTAGTCGACCGATAGGGCAAGATGTTTCTCCATGATCGACTTCACCGCGGCGAGGGTGGGAACACCCACGAGGGGGTGCGAGCCTGCGTCTCTCCCGCCCTTCCCATGGGCGATAGCAAGGTCCCGGAATATCCATGGATTCCCGAGAGCGCCTCTGGCGATCATCACGGCATCACATTCCGTCTCCTCCGCAATCCGCGCCGCTGCCTCTTGAGAGAACGCATCGCCGCTCGCAATGACCGGAATGCCTACCGCCTTTTTTACCGCCCTTATCACCGACGTATCCGCCCTGCCCCTATATCCCTGGTTCCTGGTACGTCCGTGAACGCAGACCGCCCTCGCCCCTGCTGCCTCGATGCGCTTCGCGGTCTCCGGCGCATTGATCGAATCATCGTCCCATCCGGAGCGTATCTTTACCGTCACCGGGACCGGCGCGTGTTTCACCAGGGCGCTGACAAGCCGGAATAACGTCTCCGGCTCCCTCAGCAACGCAGCCCCTTCCCCTTTACGGGTCACTTTATGGACGGGACAGGCGGCGTTAAGATCAACCACGTCGTACGGGTAGTCGGCAAGCGCTTCGAGGGCCTGAAGGAGAGCGTCCGGCTCACGGCCGAGCAACTGGACGCCGAGGGGTCTATCCAGAGGCGAGGACCGGAGGAGCCTGAGGGTCTTGCCGTTCCGGAGACCCAGGGCCCGGCCATTTATCATCTCCGTAAAGGCGAGGGGGCAGCCAAACTCCCTCGCAATCAGCCGAAAAGGCACGTCGCTCACCCCGGCCATCGGGGCCAGCATAAAAGGCATCGAGAGGTGAAGGCCGGCAAGTATAAACACCCATCATTCTATAGGCTAAACCCCGGGCGCGTCAAGTGACAGCGGCGCGGTTTTAGGTTTATACTTACTCCTATGCTGAGTCCTGAAAAAGAAAAGGCCTTGCAGGAAAAAATGGAGCGCCTGGGCATCCGGGAATCGGACATACTAGAGCGTTTTGTCCGTTCCGCGGGTCCCGGAGGTCAGAACGTCAATAAGGTGGCTACCTGCGTCTACTTGAAGCACCTTCCCAGCGGCATTGAGGTGAAGTGCCAAAAGGAGCGCCACCAGGCGATGAACAGGTTTTTCGCAAGAAGGCTCCTTGTTCAGAAAATAGAAAACATGATGCTCGGCAAAGAAAGCGAGGAGCAGCAGCGTAGTGAGAAGATAAGGCGGCAGAAAAGACGGCGCTCCAGGCGCGCCAAGGAAAAGGTGCTGGAAATCAAGCACCTGCAGACTCGAAAGAAGAGGGAGCGGCTGAAACCGGACCTGTCGGACTACTGAGTGCCCGCGCGTTGTTTATTAAGTAATTGACACTGATAAGGATATTCTGTATCATTACAACAGACGCGGGAATAACTCAGCGGTAGAGTGCAACCTTGCCAAGGTTGAAGTCGCGGGTTCAAATCCCGTTTCCCGCTCCAAGCACAAAAGCGTCGCGGGTGAAGACGTGCCCGCTCCAAAAACGGCGGCATAGCCAAGTGGTAAGGCAGCGGTCTGCAAAACCGTTATTCTCCGGTTCAAATCCGGATGCCGCCTCCACTAACTTTCCAGGATTTCTTTAGTCGATCCTTCTCATGACTTCTCCACCTCCAAGGCAATCCGGTCCTTGAGTGCCTCACATGCCTCCATGAGCTGCCGAATGTCGTCCGGTTGCAGCCCATCCCAGTGAATGCCGGCAACGACCACGACATGCCTGTTCAATCTGCCTGAGAGCGCTTCGGAAACCAGCTTGACGGTCACGTCCTCCTTGTGTCCGGGAAAGGTGAATACGGAGGATGTGGCACTCCTTTCGTGCGGGTCCCGGAGGCTGGCCCGCGGCACTGCCATGCCCAGTGCCCCTATGTGGGCTGCCCCTCCCCATAGGGTGACGAGGAGATCGGGGCCCAGGGCGTCAACACGGGCAAAAAGCACGAATCGTCCCCTCTGCTCCGACAGGGTGAATCCCGGGAGCTCCGCCTGGAGTTTACCTTTATCACCTTCTCGATGCATGTGGTCGTCTTTCATACCGGTAGTATCATGCCGATCGCCCGTTGCCTATTCGACAATGAAATCCCACGCGGAATCGCTGATCCAGAGCGCATAGTAACCTCTTCCGAATAGCCCCTTTGGCCGTATCGTATACAAGGTATCGCTTCTCTTCTTTACCTCGATCTCGACCTCTTTTCCAAACATGAAGCGGGATCTGCCGAGAGGGGACTGGTTGATAAAGACCAGGTTATTGAAGGTGAGGTATTGCATCTCCTGCTTTCCGTACAAAATAAAATACTTGATGTCTTTCAAGAGAAAGTGGGGGGGGTTATTGCTCTCGACATAGAGCATCGCCCCTTCCTGAAAGACTATATTGGGAAGGATCCTCACCGGTTTGGCGGCCGTCTTGACGTAAACGCCATACTCCTTGGGTGTGGGCACATCGTCTTTTGCCGCATGAAGGGGACCGGCCAGGAAGAAGACCGCAACGACCGTCACCGCGGCATATCGAAGCACTGTTCGCAGTAACTTCATTGCACACTCCACATATTACTTCACCACAGTAAGGACGATTCTTCTTTCCCGGGGTCCGTCGAATTCAATTCTACTCCACCGAACCGGGCCATATCAAGAGATAAAAGAATGGCTCCGCCCGGCGCATGCTTTTGTGAGCGGGGTGGCCGGGGCACCCCCGAAGCGGGTCGTGGTTTTGCCGATGGAGGGGGTGCTGAACCCAGTGAGGGCTTTTGTGAGCGGGGTGGCTCCATCGGCTTTGCCGATGGAGGGGGTGCTGAACCCCAATAATTGCGGCCGGCACCAACTACTTGAAAAACTGTCGCATGAAATTCTATAATAGGAAATGAAGTTCGAGGAAGGATTACGTAAACTTGAAGAGATAGTGAACACCCTCGACGAGGGACGCGTTCCGCTGGACGACGCGCTTCGCCTGTTCAAGGAAGGCATAGGCCTCACAAAAGACCTTTCCAAGACCCTTGACGACATAGAACGCAAGGTGGAGATCCTCGCGAAAAAGGATGATGGAACTATCGAGAAAAAGCCCTTCCTACAGGAAGACCTTTAGTGGACCTGGCAACTTTTCTCGCGGAAAAAAGGGTACTCGTGGAGAACAGGCTGAGGGCGATACTCTCTGCCTTTCCGGCATCTTCCGGGATACTCGGGGATGCAATGGAGTATAGTCTGTTCTCGGACGGGAAAAGGATCAGGCCGGGCCTTGCCATAGCGGCCTGTGAAGCAATGGACGGCGACACAGAAGTGGTGCTGCCCTTCGCCGCTGCAATTGAAATGATCCACACGTACTCGCTCATCCATGATGATCTTCCCTGTATGGACAATGATGACCTGAGGCGGGGCAAACCCACATGCCACAAGGTGTTCGGAGACGCGGTGGCCTTGCTGGCGGGAGACGCGCTGCTTACCGAGGCCTTCCGGGTTATGACCGATCCGCGCGAGTCTTCTGCATCTCCCGAAATCACACAGAAGGTGGTCTATGAGATCGCCCGTGCAGCAGGCGCTGCCGGCATGGTTGCCGGCCAGGCGGTCGACGTCATCTATGAAGGCAAAAAAGGGACGAAAAGCATCGTTAATCTGATACACCGCAACAAGACAGGCGCATTGATCAGGGCATCGGTCCTGGCCGGCGCGCTCGTGGGGAACGCGAACGAAAAGGAGCTTAAATGCTTTACGCGCTTCGGCGAGTCGATCGGTCTTGCCTTCCAGATCATGGACGATCTTCTTGATGTGGAAGGCACGGAAGCAGAGGTAGGAAAAAAGCTGAAAAAGGATACGGAAAAGCAGACGTACGTGAGGTATTACGGCATTGCCGCCTCAAAAGCCCGGATAGATGCGCTTGTCAACAAGGCCATTGCGGCCTTGCGGTTTCTCGGCCCCGGAGCCGACATGCTTGTGCAGGTCGCCAATTTTATAGGTCACAGGTCCTTTTGATGCTGCTCGATGCCATCACCACGCCGCGAGACATAAAAGAGCTGACGCCCCTTCAGCTCGCGAGCCTGGATGACGAGATAAGGGACCTTATTATCCGCACGATCTCGAAGACCGGCGGTCATCTTTCGTCAAACCTGGGTATCGTCGAGCTTACCCTTGCCCTCCATTACGTCTTCAATACGCCCGATGACAAGATCATATGGGATGTGGGTCACCAGTGCTATACGCACAAGATCCTCACCGAAAGAAAGGACCGTTTCGGCACCATCAGGCAAAACGGGGGTCTCTCCGGTTTCCCCTGTAGAAAAGAGAGCATTTACGACGCCTTTGACACCGGACATGCGAGCAACTCCATCTCAATCGCAACGGGTCTTGCCGAGGCAAAAAAGAAGAACAATCAGACCCACCGCATTGTCGCGGTCATAGGCGACGGCTCCCTCACCGGCGGTATGTCGTTCGAAGCGCTCAACCATGCGGGGCACCTGAAAAGCGATATCATCGTCGTCCTGAACGACAACGAAATGTCCATCTCGAAAAATGTCGGCGCCCTCTCCGCCCATCTCAACAGGATTATGACGGGCGAGTTCATGAGCGGCCTGAGGGAGGACATCAAGCATACGATCCGCAACCTGCCTGCCTTCGGAGACAAGGTCTACAAAGCGGCCCGCTATTTTGAGGAAGCGGTCAAAGGCCTTGTGACGCCGGGCCTCCTCTTCGAGGAGCTCGGTTTTCAGTATGTGGGGCCGGTAGACGGCCACAACCTGAACCATCTGATCCTCAACCTCGCAAACATCAAGAAGCTCAAAGGGCCTATCCTGATCCATGTCGTGACGAAGAAAGGGAAAGGATACGAGCCGGCGTCGAAAGACCCCGCATTATTTCACGGTATCTCCGAGTTCAATATTGCGACCGGCGCGCCGGTGCGAAATGGAAAGCGCACATTTACCGATATCTTCGGTGAAACGCTGATCCAGCTTGCATCGCAGGATGAAAGGATCATAGCAATTACCGCCGCCATGGGGCTCGGCACGGGTCTCGAAGAATTTTCGAAGCTTTTCCGCGGGCGCTTTTACGACATCGGCATCGCCGAGGCCCATGGCGTCACCTTTGCCGCCGCCCTCGCCCTGGGCGGGATGAGACCCTTTGTTGCCATGTACTCTACGTTCCTTCAGCGCGGCTTCGACCAGGTCATCGAGGATGTCTGCCTGCAGGAGCTGCCCGTGGTCTTTGCCGTCGACAGGAGCGGTATCGTCGGCCAGGATGGCCCTACGCATCACGGCAGCTTCGACATGTCCTATCTGCGCCACATTCCGCATATGATACTTATGAGCCCCAAGGATGAAAACGAGCTCAAACAGATGCTCTTCTCCGCAACCGTCTACGAGAGGCCCGTCGCTGTCCGCTATCCCAGAGGCGAAGCCATAGGTGTCCCGGTTGAGAGCGGGTTTACGGAGATCCCCCTGGGGAAATGGGAGATCCTCCTGACGGGTGCGGATGTGACGCTCATCGGGTGCGGTCCGGTGGTCCATTCGTGCCTGCAGGCCGCGGAGGAGCTCGAAAAAGAAGAGGGCATCAGTGCCGCGGTGATCAACGGGCGGTTCGTAAAACCTATGGACAGGGAGATGCTCGTCGATTTCGCCACCCGTACCGGGCGGATCGTGACGCTGGAGGAGAATTCCGCCATAGGGGGGTTTGGAAGCGGGGTCATGGAAATACTTTCCGAGGAAGGCGTGGTCGTGCCCGTGAAAATAATAGGCTTGCCTGATCGATTCCTGCCCCATGCATCGCAAAAGCTCCTGCGGCAACAGGTGGGCCTGGACAAGGACGGCATAAAGAAGACTGTAACGCATTGGCTAAATTCAGAATAGATATCCTCCTCGCAGAGAAGGGTCTCGCCGAATCAAGAGAAAAGGCAAAAGTGCTGGTCATGGCCGGCGTCGTCTTCCTGAACGGGGAGCGGGTATCGAAGGCCGATAGGGTTGTCGACGAGGAGGCATCGATAGAAGTGCGGAGCAATCCTCTCCTCTACGTCGGCTACGGCGGCGTCAAGCTTGAGGAGGCACTCACACACTTCGGGATAGATATTATCGGGAAAACCGCGGTCGACATCGGCGCTTCGACCGGCGGCTTTGTCGATTGCCTGCTTCAGGCCGGCGCTTCCAGGGTTTACGCAATCGACGTGGGTACCCATCAACTCCACGAAAAGCTGAGAAAGGACCCGAGGGTCGTTGTGCGGGAAAACGTGAACGCCAGATACCTCACGCGTGAAGACATAGGCGAGAGGGCGGGTATCATCACCGTCGATGTCTCCTTCATCTCGCTGAAAAAGATCATCCCCGCGGTGCTGCCGCTTCTCGCGCCCGGAGGGTTCCTCGTGACGCTGGTCAAGCCGCAGTTCGAGGTAGGGCGCTACCAGGTAGGCAAGGGCGGGATCGTGAAGGACGAGGAACGAATAAGGGCCGTGATCGATGACATAACGCAGTTCGGCCAGCAGTGCGGCTTGCGGGCCGGCGGCATCGTGGAGGCGCCGAGGGAGAAAAGGAGAAAGAACAAGGAGTACTTCATTCTATGGGAAAGGTGAAGCTTCCCCCTCCGGTGCAATTTTTTTCGAGCATTATCTTCGGCGATTCGGGTATACTTTCTCCGGTAGAGGCCGGGCTGGCGCAATTGATCGGCCCCATAGCGGAAAGGACGGACATCGTTTCCTTTTCCCAATCGGACTACTACCGCCCTGAAATGGGCGAAGGGTTGAAGCGGTGTTTTTTGCTCTTCGAGCCTCTTTTGGAGAGGGACATGCTCGCGGACATCAAGCTCGGCGCCAACGGGATCGAGCAAACAGGTGCGGAAAACGGGCGGCGGGCGGTCAATGTGGACCCGGGATATATCGCGCTCGAACACGTGGTCCTCGGCACAACCAAAGGGTACTCGCACAGGATATACCTTGGGAAAGGCATTTTTGCGGATCTTACCCTGCTTTATGAGAACGGAAGCTATCGTCGTCTGAAGTGGACCTATCCGGACTACGGGAGCGATCAATCGATCTTTTTGCTGAACGGGTGGAGAGCACGTTATAAGAGGTTGCTGCGATGCCAAAGAGTATGACCGGTTTTTCAAAGGTTGAGATGGAGAGTGAGGAAGGCACATGCTATGGAGAAGCAAGGTCGCTCAACAGTCGCTACCTGGAAATATCGCTCAAGATGCCTCGAAGCGCCTCCGGGTATGAGTCGCGCCTCCGGGAGACGGCCAAGCGGTACGTCAAGCGAGGCAGGCTGGACATCACGATGAAGTGGGATAAAGGTGATGGAACGCTCTCCGTGCCAAAGGCGAACGAAGAGGCGATCAGGTGGTACGTTGATCTGGCCCGTTACCTGAAAGAGTCGCACGGGATCAAAGGGGACCTGACGGTCGCCGACATACTCAACTTCAAGGATATTCTGGTCTACGAAGAGAAATCCGTCCCGGAAGAGATGTTCTTCTCCTGCTTCGAAACCCTGCTCTC
>Ga0187864_10000548_pt1 | contig 40722 bp, 37 predicted proteins | sample June2016WEW_11_4_FD_132985 | JGI IMG/M metagenome (GOLD analysis project Ga0187864, IMG submission 132985) | Peatland microbial communities from SPRUCE experiment site at the Marcell Experimental Forest, Minnesota, USA - June2016WEW_11_40 | ecosystem: Environmental > Terrestrial > Soil >...
ACCACACGACTTCCGGATTCAGCGGTTCGCCGACGCTCAGGACGTGCCTGAGAGACGAAAGATCGTAACGTTTCGCCACCTCGTCGCCCACGGCCATCAACATCCGAAACGCCGTGGGAGCGCTGTACCAGATGTTCACCCGGAACCGTTCGATCGTGCCGTACCACTCCGAGGCGTTGAAGCGGCCGCCGCGAATCAGGTTCGTCGCCCCGTTCAGCCAGGGCGCGAAAATCCCATAAGACGTGCCCGTTACCCAACCGGGATCCGCCGTGCACCAATAAACATCATCCTCCTGGAAGTCGAGCGCCCACCGGCCGGTCATCATATGGCCGAGCATGGCGCGCTGTACGTGGAGCACGCCCTTGGGCTTGCCGGTCGACCCTGACGTGTAGTGGATGATCAACGGATCATCCAGCGTCAACCACTCGATTTCGGCCTTGTCCTCCGCCCCATCCATCAAGGCATCGTAACTGTAGTGCCCCGCGGGCAGACCATCCGCGCTCGCATCCACCAGGAGCACGTGCTTGAGCGTCGGTAATTCCCATTGCGGGACCCGATCCAGCAGCGCGGGAGAGGTGACCAGGGCCACGGCTTCGGCGTTCGACATGCGATCGCGAACCGCGTCCTCCATGAACGCCTCGAAGAGCGGACTGGGAATGGCTCCGATTTTCAAGGTGCCGAGAATGGCAATGTAGAGCTCCGGCCGGCGCGCCAAGAACACGAACACGCGGTCCCCTTTCACAACTCCCAGCTTCCTCAGGACGTTTGCAAAGCGATTCGACTGAAGCGACATGTCCTCGAAGGTGAATCGCGACGTCCGTTCGCGGTCGGTGTAAATCAGGGCCAGCTTATTCCGCCGCCCTCGGGTCACCTGCCGATCGATGGCCTCATGCGCCATGTTCACCTTGCCGGTGCGGCTCCAATCGAACTCCTGATGAACATCCTCCCATTTGAAACCTTTGTAGATGGCGTCGTAGTCCGCCAGGTAATGCTTGCCTGGAGCATCCGTGGGTTCCAGTACATGGTTCGCATTCAGTTGCGCTTTGGTAGCCATAATCGTCATCCTCCCTGATGGTTATTTACGAGCCCGATATGCCTCATCCAATAATTCCACCACGTGAAGCACGCGGCGTTGGCCCCCCCCGCGCGATACGCCGGCCCGCAACTGGAGCAGGCAGCCGGGGTTCGCCGTCAGAATGAGGTCGGCTTTGGTCTCATCGATCCGGCGCATTTTGCTGGCGAGGATTTTTTCCGCCAGATCGTTGTGCACCACGTTGTAAATCCCGGCGCTGCCGCAACAGATCTCCGATTCCTTCAATTCCACAAACTCCAGGCCCGGCACCGCCGCCAGCAACTTCCTCGGCGCGGCGCGGATCTTCTGCGCGTGACCCAGGTGGCAGGAGTCCTGATAAGTGGCGCGCGCTCGGGTCACGGCGAAGTCCTTGTTCAGCTCAATGCCCGCCAGGAATTCCGTGATGTCGCGAACTTTGGCGGAAAAGGCTCGCGCCGGTTCCAAATAATCCCGCTCTTCCTCTTCAAAGAGCAGCGGATATTCCTTCAAAACCGAGCCGCAGCCCGCCGCGTTCGTGATAACCGCATCGAATTCGTCTGTCCGGAAAGCGCGGATGTTCTTCTTGGCCAGCTCTCGGGCCACGTCGCGAATCCCCGCGTGGACATGCAGCGCGCCACAACAGCCCTGCTCGGCAGGTATGACCACTTCGCAGCCATTCTTGGCGAGCACGCGCACCGTCGCATCGTTCAGACGCGCAAAGGACAGGTTGGCGATGCAACCCGCGAAGAAAGCCACCCGGTAGCGGCGCGTCTCAACAGCCGGAACCACGGTGCCCAGGCGCTCCGTGAAAAACGGCTTTTCCATGCGTGGCGCCAGTCCGGCCACGCGCTCCATGCCCCACGGCAAAACCTTCAGCAGCCGCGACGCGAGCACGAGTTTCTCCAAACCGGAGCGTTGGTAAAAGCGCAAAATCTTCCCCGCCGTTTCCAGCCGTCGGCGGTGCGGAAGAATCTCGCGGAAGAAGAGCTTCCGCAGAAGCCCGGCGAGTGGCGGCCTTTTGTAGTATCTTTCTATCTGCCCCCGCGCAGCTTCCACCAACTTTCCATACTCGACACCCGATGGGCAGGCAGTTTCGCAAGCGCGACAATCGAGGCAGAGGTCGATGTGCCGCACGAAGCTATCACCCAGAGTCAGCCGGCCCGCTTCCACCTGAATCATCTGGTAGATGCGCCCGCGAGGCGAATCCATTTCCAGGCCAAGCTCGCGATAAGTCGGGCAGGCATTCAAACAAAGGCCGCAGCGAATGCACCGGGAGTAGTCCGCCCAGCGCGGGGCCTCGCCGGGACCGTACCCGCTGCGCTGCGGCTCCACTTTTGGTGACGAATCCATTGTGCTCAACGCGGTACGCGATCGGGTGTCATTCCGAGCCCTTCGCTGTCATCCTGAGCGAAGCGAAGGATCTCGCTTTGGGTGCTCAGGGTAAACTCCGCGAGGAATCTCGCTCCGATTCCGGTCTCGGTACGGGCAGGGCGAGATTCCTCGCTTCGCTCGGAATGACAGGCAGTTTTGCGCTTACCGTAGTGCCTTCTGCTTTCTAAATTCCCCCCACGAACCTCCCGGGCGAAAGGATGCCACGCGGATCCCACACTGCCTTCAGTCCTCGCATCCATTGCAGGACGTCGCCCGGTGCGCCCCAAACGTCGCGTTCGCCCGCGAAGCCCGCCGGATACTGCTCGACCACCAGCGCGCCGCCGAGGCTCTCAGCCGACTTGCGGACATTCGTAACCAAGCGCTCTGTAACAGCCCCGAGCCTCTCTGCCCACAGACCCAAATGCACGATGCCGACTCCCGGCTGGGCAATACCGGCCATCCGGACTCCCTCGCCTTCAGCCGCCTGTCTCGCCAGGCTGAGAAACTGCTCGCTGCCGGCAATAGGCAGAGCCGCCTTCAAAACCATCACTTCAGTGTGCAAGGCTGCGAGCGACTGTTCAAAGTTTATTACCTGATCCCATAAGCGGAGTTCCGCCTGCTCGTCCATCCGGCGGCTCGCAACACCCATGGATTGTCCTATTTCAGCCAGGTCCTTAGCGTGCCTTTCGAGGATTCTTGGCGAGCCCCCGGCTTCGATCCAAAGTTCCGGCTCTTCTCCTGGGTCCGTCCCCTGTCGGAACAGGCCCGATGCCCCGCTGTCGAGGAGGACCATGCGCAAGGGCTCTAACGGCGAGTTCAAGATTCGTCCGCGCAAATCGCGAGCTCGACCGAGCGTCCCCGGTTCAAGCACCCAGGTGGCGCGCGAAGCGGGGCGCGGAAACAGCTTGAAGCTGGCCTCCACGATCAGTCCCAGCGTCCCGTACGAGCCCACCAGCAGCTTCGACAGATCGTACCCCGCCACATTCTTCACAACGCGTCCGCCGCTCTTGATCAACTTCCCTTCCGTGGTGGCAACCCTGATCCCCAGCACCATGTCGCGAGCGGAGCCGAAACGAAGCCGCAAGGGACCCGCGGAATTCGAAGCTAAGATGCCGCCGATCGTCGCGGCCGTCCCGCCGCGCGGGTCCAGAGGAAGCCAAAGCCCATCGCGGCCCAGGAAATCCTGTAACTCCCCCAGTTTCATTCCCGCTTCCACGCTGATCGTCAGGTCGGCGGGTTCATAATGTCGAACTCGATTCAATTTGCGGAGCGACACGCAAAGATCGTAGCGGCCGGGTGGGCTGCCAACGCCGAGCTTAGTCCCATTGCCGCGAGGGATCACGGCCAGATCATGGTCGGCGGCGATCTTCAGAACGGCAGCAACGCATTCCGCCGTAGGCGGCTCCACGCCATACTGGGGGACCTTGCCTCCCACCGCCCACACCGCGCAGGCTGCAGGTTCTGAAACCACCTGCGAGTCACCCAGGATTGCGGCAAGCGCCATGCGTACGGAATCGGCGGCCACCGTCACAACACGCCTCCCACACTCGCCTCGGCTCGAAGTTCGCCGCACATCTTACTGGTTGGAAGCACCTTTCCGGGATTGAAGCGCCCCTCCGGATTGAAAACCTCTTTGATCTTTCGCATCATGTCCAGATCGTCTGCCGAGAACAGATACGGCATCAGGTTAATCTTCTCGATTCCCACGCCGTGCTCGCCGGTTATTGAACCGCCCATGTCGATACATCGGGCAAGGATCTCCGCGGCGGCCTCGCGGACCCGTTTGGATTCGTTCTCGTCGCGGCGATCAAAGAGGATAATGGGATGAAGGTTGCCGTCTCCGGCATGGAAAATATTCCCGACCTTAACGCCGTACTTGGTTGCCGTCTGTTCAATGAACTCCAGCATTTCTGGCAGACGAGTGCGGGGAATCACTCCGTCTTGTACGTAATAGCTTGGGCTGATTCGCCCCAGAGCTCCGAACGCGTTCTTCCTGCCCTTCCAGAAAAGGTCGCGCTCCTCTGCCGACTTTGCGCGGCGCACCTGGCGCACCCGATTTTCCTGGCACACGGATTCAATGTGCTGGGCGTTTTCTTCCACGGCTTCTTTCAGCCCTTCAACCTCGATGAGCAGAACGGCGGCGGAATCCATCGGATAGCCCGCGTGTGTAGCTTCCTCAATGGCGCGCAGGGTGAAACCGTCGATCATTTCCAGGGCGGCGGGGGTGATGCCGCGCGCGGTAATGGCCGCCACCGTACGCGTGGCATCGATGATCCGGTCGTAGACAGCCAGCAATGTTGCCACGGCTTCCGCTTTGTGCATCAAGCGCACGGTGATCTCTGTGACGATCCCGAGCGTTCCCTCCGAGCCAACGAACAAACCTGTGAGATCGTAACCGAGAGGATCCAGAAACTTGCCGCCGGTATGAATCACCTCTCCACTCGGCAATACCACTTCCAACCCTAAGACATGATTGGTCGTCACGCCGTACAAAAGAGTGTGCGGCCCGCCCGCGTTCTCGGCCACGTTCCCGCCCAAGGTGCAGGCCTTTTGGCTGGATGGATCGGGCGCGAAGTAATATCCGGCATCCGACACCGCCAGGGACAGATCGAGATTCACTACTCCGGGCTGGACTCGGGCACGCTGGTTCTCAAGATCGATTTCGACGATTTTTTTCATCCGCGCGAAAGCAACCAGGATGCCCCCCTGACAAGGGAGCGAGCCTCCGCTCAAGCCCGTTCCGGCGCCTCGCGGAACGACCAGGAGCTTATGATCCGCTGCAAATTTCACGATCCGGACGACGTCCACCGTATTTCGTGGGAAAACCACGACATCTGGTGGGCGCAACGAAGAAAGGCCGTCATACTCATAGAGCATGACGTCATTAGGCTGCCACAGCACAGCCTCGCGTCCCAACATTTTCTCCAGTTTGCGGACCAAAGCGGCGAGCTTCATGGAAAAGCATCCCGCGGGAGGCCTGCGGAAACTGCATGAACGCACAGGGGAAGAAAGATCCCGCCCGGCGATATGCAATCAATTGGCCCCGCAAAATGAGTATATCGACGTTCCCGGGGAGCGTCAACGCGCCAGACAAGCGCGCGGTGTCCTGATATTCCGCACTCGGATTGACATCGTCCCAGGTGCGGTTCGCAGCGCGAATTACACTCGGCAGCAAGAATCGGGTTGTTCGCGCGCACCTTCATAACCCATGATGGAGCAGGATTCGCACTGATGGGGCATCAATCTAGACGATGAGCCACGTGGAATTTGCAGAATAGGGCATAACCAATTCCGCCCGTGCAGTGTTCGATCTTGGGAAACAGCGTCTCAAAAGCGGACAGTCCGAAGCCGCCCTGATTATTAGATTCGCGGCCAAAAACCTACGGATTCAGTTCGTTGGCCGGTACGCTCGAATGGCACGAGAATTGCCCGAAATTAAAGGTGCTGCAAAAAGCAGCAAGTGGTGGGGAGTGCGCAAACACGGCTTGGAATTGCTCCGTGCCGAATATGGAGGGTGTCTCGTCTCTTTTTGGAACTCTGCGCAGGGCATGTACGTATTAACGAAGGGTAGCTAACAAAAGCATCGTTCGGACGTCTTAAGGGGTAGTGGAGCAGGGTTAATGAATTTGTGACAACACTTTTACAAAGAGCTTACCCGGAGCAAGAAAACTCAGACGCGACATTGCGCGTCTAAGGGGCATATCGGGCAAGAAGAGATAATCAGGGAAGCGCCTCAAAAGAAGTAAGGGGTTAAATGGATTCTCTCCGCTGAAGGTTTGGCGGCCTGGGCGAAGAGAATCCCGGGGAAAAGGCTTGGGGACCTGACGGTCCCGGCATTTTCATTTAACCCCACCTGATTGTAAGGGCTTTCATAACCGAAATGCAAGCGAGTTTAGAAACTTAGTTTCGGCCTTGACAAGGGTGCACTAAGGCTCGGAACCAGGCGCTACAAGTGTCTCTATAGACGCGACTTGAGGGTCGCAACAGGAAAGCTCGGGGCGATTCGGGAAACGCGGTACCGCAGCAAAGATCAGCCGACGAACGACCAGGAGGCCGATATGAGCGGGAAACGGTCCAAGCCGGAGGCAGGCGTTAGAGGGAGGGACATGGTCTGGAGTTCCATCCTGACCCTGACCATAATGGGCGTCAGCCAGCGCGCCAACCCGCGAACCCCTGCACCCACCGCTCTGCGGGTCAGGCCAATGGTCAAACTGCGAATCCACAACTACGGCATCTCACGCACTCTTCTACTGCGGTCTGAAGGCGAAGCCACGGCCATCTTGAACCACGCCGGACTCGCGGTACGCTGGGTCGATTGTCCACTCAGCGCAGAAGATTCCGCATCGTATCCGGGTTGCCTGAACACCATGGGCAGCACTGATTTCACCATCAGGATTCTCACCGTGCGAGACGCGCAGCGGATCGCCCTGCATCGAGATGCGTTGGGCGAGGCTCTGCAGTGTCTGGGCGATCACAGCGGATGCTCGGCCTACATCTTCTATCGCGAAGTTCAGGAACTGGCAAGAAAGTGGGACGCGAGCGAATCTGAACTCCTGGGTCACGCCTTGGCACATGAAATCGGCCACCTGCTGCTGGGCGCGAACTCCCACAGTTCCGAAGGAATCATGCGGGCCAATTGGCGCCAGCAGGAACTGAACACCATTGCCAGAGCGCATCTGTTTTTCACCGATGAGCAGTCCAAACGCATGTGCGCCGAGGTGTCTGCGCTGAACTCGGACCAGCACGATCAAACGCAAAACAATGCTGCCGAAGACCCCCAAGAGGTCCGCAACTCAACGGACGAGCAAAAGAGATGATCACAGCCTCCGATGGCTCGGAAGGCTTGATTCAACCAAGTTAAACAAACAAAAGAGGGAACCGAAAAGGAGGAAATGATGAAAACGATGACCAGAAAGTGGTTTGGAACAGGAGTTCTGTCTTTGGGGCTGCTACTGGCCGCCGGAATTCCCGCTGCGGCAAAGAACTCGCGGACAATCAACATCGACCACGCGGTTGTCCTGCAAGGTAAGAATTTGCCCGCCGGCAGGTATAAGGTGGAGTGGCAAACCCACAGCCCTGAGGCCACCGTGCAATTCTTGCGGAAACGCCAGCTCGTCGTCTCCACGGAGGGCAGAGTCGAGCAGCGCGACAAAACCTCTGACTCCAACGCTGTCGTTTACGAAACGCTGCCGGACGGGTCCGTGTCCCTCCTTGAGATTCGCTTCGCCGGCTCCAACAAAGTCCTGCTGCTCAATCACTGATCGGGAGCGGCGCGGCGTGAGTTTCGCCGGACGATTGGGCGGGCAGAATCCACAACTCAGTCTGCCCGAGGTGCGAATGCCCAAATGCGGAGCGGCCAGTCGACGGCTTGTACAAGCCGGATCCATCAAGGTCGAACAGAGACTAATGAGACCAGAGAGGAGGAAGACTTGAAAAGGAATTTCAGGAAGTATTTCGGAACTGGGATCCTGGGAATCGGGCTGCTCTTGGCCGCGGGCATTCCTGCCTTCGCCAAGAACTTCGGAATTGCAACCCTTCTCCATGACGCGTCCCTACATGGAAAACCTCTCCGGGCAGGCACTTACGCGGTGGAGTGGAAGACTCATAGCCCGCAGGCGACCGTGCAATTCTCGCAGCGCTTCATGGTCTCTCTCTTCGCCGAGGGCAGGGTCGAGCGGCGCGCCAAAAAGTACGAACAGAATGCAGTCGTTTATGACACCGCGCCCGACGGATCGCTATTCATCGTTGAGATTCGCTTCGCCAACTCGAAACGGGTCCTCGTGTTCAATTAGTACGGCCTGAAGCTACGAGAAGAGCTAACTAAAATGCCGAGCGGGCGTCTAAGAATGACGAAACGGAGCATCGGGCGGCAGGCAATTCGTTAACCCCGAGCAGGCTCCGTTCGTCTACGAGGACGGTAACGCGAAAGAAACAGATGGGGTTAAACGGATTCTCCTCGCTGTAGGTTTAGGGGCCTGGGCGAAGAGAATCCCCCGGGAAAGGCTGGGCGTTGTGTAGTCCCGGCCCTTCATTTAACCCCACCTGATCTTAGAAGTAGTTGCAACTCAAATGCAAGAGGCAGCCGACAGCGTTTCAATCTGAAGGTAGCGCCGGACTTCAGGCCGGCAGAGGGCACGAGGTGCCAGGGCGCAACAAGTCAAATGAGGACGCCGCCAGGCTGACCCATCAACTTCCAAGGGGGACTCTATGAGTGTTAGAAAGTATCTTGGCATATTCCTTGTATCGGTGGTTCTGGTTTTGGCTTACGCAGTCTCCGGCTTTGCAAAGGCCGCTCGGAATGTGGACATCGAGCACGCGGTGGTGGTGAGCGGCACAACCCTTCCGGCAGGTCAATACGCGGTGCGATGGGAGGCTCAGAGCCCTCAAGCCAGCGTCGAATTTGTCCGAAACAGGAAGGTCGTTGTGTCCGCGCCATGCAAACTCGAGGACCGTGGCAAGAAATATGATTCCAGCACGGTGATCTACGCCACCAACCCGGATGGATCCAACGCCATCAGCGAAATCCGCTTCGCCGGATCGAGCGAGGTGCTGGTGTTCAGCGAATGAGACGTGGCAGAGCGAGCCACAATCGATAATTGGAGCCGCGCGGTTTCAAACCCCTCACCGCCCGCCTCTCTCCACCAGGAGAAAGGCGGGCGAGGGTGCGGGGCGCGCAAACTGGTAACTGCTGCTGGGGGCTAAGGCGGCAAACCCACCTGGCGCTGCAAATCTTGAAAACGCAAGTCTGCACGCAGCGGGTCCAACCGCGGTTCTGCCTTGAGACACAAGAGCATCGAGAAGGAACGTTCCAGACGAGCTTTTTCGAACCACTCGAAGGCCTGGTCCGCCTCGCCCAGGCCGGCGTGAATTATCGCAAAATCGAAGGCCGAAACGAATCTCTGCTCCTCCAGCCCGTAAAGCTCCTTGAGCGCCTTGCGCGCCTCGGACTTTCTCTTGAACACGGCATGCGCATGGCCGAGCGCCCCCACCAGATCCGGGCTGCCCGGAGAAACTCGGAGCGCTCTTTCCAGGTGCCCAATCGCTTCTTCGTACTTCCCCTTTTGTTGAAACGCCAGAGCAAGGAAGTAGTGTGCCGCGGCGAAGTACGGCTCCATATCGAGTGTCTGCGCAAGCTGTCCGATCGCCTCGTCGTAATGCCCCCCCCTATACAACATCAGCCCCAGGTGAGTTCGGATGATCATCGACAACGGATTCAGCTCTTGCGCGCGCCGCAACTCAGCGATGGCCTCGTCAACTCGTCCCAGTATTCCCAGATAGAACCCATGCCAATGGCGGGCCGTCGCGAAGTTCGGGTTAAGCGCGATGGCGCGTTGATATTCCCGCTCTGCGCCGTCCCAATCCCAATCGTAAGAGTGGGTGGCAAAAGCCAAGGCGTTGTGGGCTTCGGGAAGCGAATCGTTAAGCTCCAGCGCCTTCATGGCGGCCGCCTTGGCTCGAGGGAATGCGCGGCTTCCGGGAAGGATTCGAAAGTGGTCCGCCAGGTTCAGTGCGACCGCTAATCCCGCGTGCGCCACAGCATACCCGGAGTCATGCGCCGCAGCCTCCTCAAAGTACGTGATCGCGTTTTTAATTCCTTCCGCGGTTCCTTTGTTTAGACAGTAGCGGCCTCTGAGAAATGCTCCCTGCGCCTCCGGAGTTACGGTTGACGTCCCGGTCGCGAACAGACGCTTGGCGGGGGGCGCTTCAATCTGCAAAGAGCGAGCGATGTGGCGGGCAATGGCGGCGTGGAAAGCCGAAACGTTGTCGAGACCGCCCTCGAAGTGATCGGCCCACAGATGGGTTCGGTCTTTGACTTGGACGAGCTCCGCGACAACGTGCATCCGTTTGCCCGCCCAGCGCACGCTGCCTTGTAGAACATAATCCGCGCCCAATTCGCGCCCGATCTCGTCGACATCCTTGTCCGCATCCTTGTATCGAACGGCCGAGGCTCGCGCGATAACGCCCAGCCGCTCCGGGTTTAAGCGTCCCAGCCGCGCGATGATCTCCTCAGCCATGCCCTCGCTGACGTATTCCTGTCCGGCATCGCCGCTCCGGTTCTCAAAGGGCAGCACAGCCACAATGGGTTTGCCGACGTCAGGTCTTGCTTCCAGGCTTCCCACGAAGCGATAGCCGCGGCGCGGCAGAGTCTCAATGAAGTGAGGATTCGTGGCAGAATCGCCCAAAGCTCGCCGGAGCTTCTTGACCGCCGTGGCCAGGCTCTGCTCGAAATCTACGAACGTGTCGCCGGGCCACAGTTTTTTCCGCAGCTCCTCCCGCGTCACAACCTCGCGCGGGCGCTCGATTAACGCCGAGAGAATCTGAAAGGGCTGTTCCTGGAGCCTGACCTTCGCTCCGTGCTTGCGCAATTCACCTGATTGAAGATCCACTTCGAACGCAGCGAAGCGAACCTCGTTCGCACGACTTGTTCCCGTTCCCATGGACCCTGTTACGACTTTAGCAAGTTTTGTGCTGAAAGGAAAGTTCAGCTCGGGTTAATAAGGGAGCAGGTTCTTCCGCAGCCTGTCCAGGCCGCATGTGCCGACCCTTCGCTTCGCTCAGGGCAGGCTCTGAAGGTCAGCGCTACTTTCACACTGCCCGAGGAAGTCCAAGGCTTCGTTCAGAATACCGGTTCACACAGAGTTCATCCGGAATTCATCCCCCGTCCATTGACCCTGCCGGGGAACGGCGCGAAAGTGGGTTCATAAGACAGGGCTCGATCAGCGACACGGCCTGAGTTGAGACGCGGGGGCGACCGGAAAACCGGTCGAGGCCGCGGCGGATGACGCGTTCAGTTGCAAACAACCAGGGCCGGATCGCGAAAAATCAAATGGAGACGGAGAGGAGAACAAAGATGAATTTCACAAAGTATATCGGAACGGCAGTTCTGTCAGTGGCGCTGGTTCTGGCAACCGGCGTTTCGTGCTTAGCCAAGAACTCCGAGAGTGTCACCTTTGCTCATAATATCGTTGTGAATGGGACCACTCTTCCAGCAGGCCACTACACTGTCCGTTGGGATGTTCACAATCCTGAAGCCACGGTGGTATTCTCGCAGCACCGCAAGGTTGTCCTCTCCACAGATGGCACGGTTCTGACCCGCAAGGGCAACTACCGCAGCATGACGCTGGTAACGCCCGACAAGGCATCTGAAGGAGCCAACGTCTCCGACCCGCTCGCAGTTGTCTATAACACGGCGCCGGATGGAACCATGTCCCTGGTCGAGATTCGCTTGGCGGCTTCAAACAAGATATTGGTTTTCAACCAGTAACACGTCAGGCTGAGCTTCTCTGCTGAAGGTTGGCGGCCGACTTGGCGGGCCGTTCGTGCGGCCCGCCAGGCGCTTGTCTACAGCGTTCTGAGAGTCTTGCCCAGATTCGCCTCATAGCCTATCCAGTTCGAAAAGTCCAATCGACTTCGATCAAGGCTCGGCGTATAATCTGTGCGGCCGTGGCGTTTGGGGGATGCTGGCATGTGCTTAGCGGTCCGTCTGGCAAGCCGCTTGCCAGTAATGCTGGTCAGCGTCAGCCGGTCTGTAGTTCAGCAGAGAGGGCAAGATGCACGATATCATTTCGGTGATCGGCCATAACGGTATATGGGTGATGATCATCGCGGTGGTGGCGATTGGTGGGTGGTTTAAGTTTCGTGAGAAGGAACTCCGGATCCAGCAAGAGATGCGCACCAAAGAGATGGCGCACCTAGAAAAGATGAAGGAGATGGAACTGGAGTTGGAAAAGACCAAGGCAAAGCAGACAACTTAGCCGCCTGGCGTTCCTTCCATTTCCCCAAGCCACGACCGCGCCTTGGAAGACAATTTCAAACGGCAAAATTCAAATGGTTTTAGATTTGCCATTTGCCATTTGAACTGCTTTTTCTATGGTTCCCCTCCCCCTCACCGACCACATCCGGCGGCGGAACTTCTGGACCATTACCCTTGCGCTCATCATCGCCAATGTGTGGGTCTTCCTGCTTGAACTGGCTCAGGGCCAGGGCATTAACCGCCTGGTTTTCGTTTATGGAATTGTCCCGGCGCGATACGTCAGTCTTCATGGATTCAAGAACCTGACCCTGGACGGCTTTTTTGTTCCGGTCCTCGTGTCGATGTTCCTGCACGGGGGATGGCTACACCTGCTCGGGAACATGTTGTTCCTGTTTGTCTTCGGGCGGAGCGTGGAAGACCGCTATGGCCACCTCAAGTTCCTTCTGCTTTACCTCCTTTCGGGTTTCGCCGGCGCAAGTTTGCACATTCTCCTTAACGCCGGGTCGCGCCTGCCGAGCATCGGCGCAAGCGGCGCGATCGCCGGAGTGCTCGGCGCCTACTTCATCTGCTTTCCCCGCGCCCGAATTACCACTCTTTTCTTCCTGATCTTCTTCTTTTGGAGAGTCGAGCTACCTGCCGTTCTGGTGCTTGGCTACTGGTTCCTGATTCAGTTCGTGACCGGCTACCAGATGCTGGCGATCCAATCCGCAACCGGCGGCGGGGTAGCGTGGTGGGCTCATGTGGGAGGTTTCCTGACGGGTTTAGTCCTGGCGTTGATACTCGAACCTGCCCACGGAGGCGCAGTTGTCGAAGTGCAGTAGGCAGAACTGGGTACTCAGTAGCGCCTATCCCTGCGACCGTGTTGAACCGTTGAGTTTACTTCCCAGTGTTCTCCATGCCTGAGAAAAGAGTTAACACAGGGGTCCCAGAGGCTCCGTGCCCTCTGTGTTGAGTCTTTTAAGGCACAGAGGGCACGAAGAATTACGTTGGCTTATGGTTGCCGGAGACGGTGCGGAACAGCCGACTCGGGCACGGCAAGCGTCCACGTGGCTTTATATTCTCTTCAGCAAATGCCGCAACGCGCCCTCGAGTTGCGGAAAGCGGAACTGGTATCCTGCGCTCAGGAGTCGCGCAGGCTCCATGCGAGCGCTCGCCAGTAGCAATTCCTCTCCCATTTCTCCGAATACCAGGCGTACCGCGAAGGCGGGCATGGGGACGATAGTGGGGCGCCCGAGAACCCGGCCAAGCGCCTTGGTGTATTCCGAGTTCGTAACGGGGTTAGGCGCCGCTGCGTTCGCCGGACCGCTGAGCGTCTCGGTGGTCGCCGCGAACAGGAATATTCGGACCAGGTCATCGATGTCAATCCAGCTCATGTATTGCTTTCCCGACCCGATCTTGCCACCCACGCCCATCGTGAACGCAGGCAGCATCTTCGCCAGCCCTCCGCCGGCGCGACTCAGGACCAACCCGATCCTGAGATTCACAACTCGAATCCCGGCTTCGGCCGCAGGCTTGGTCCCAACTTCCCATTCCTGGCACACCCGGGAAAGAAAGGACGTTCCTGGTGCGCTGTCTTCCCTCAGCACCTCATCGCCGCGATCACCGTAGTAACCGCTGGCCGACGCCGCCACCAGCGCCCTTGGCCGCCGGGAAGCCTTCGCGAGTGCTTCACTCAGGACTCGTGTGCCTCGCACGCGGCTCTCACGGATAGCCTGCTTCTTGGCAAACGTCCACCGGCCGGAGACAGATTCGCCCGCCAGATGAATGACCGCGTCGAATCCTTCCAGCTTCGAGCTGTCGATTTCCCCTCCGGCCGGGTTCCAGTACACCAGGGGCGCCCCGGGTTGCGGCTTGAATCTCACCAAAGAAGCCACGCTATGCCCGCCGCTCTTGAGCACAGGAATAAGCGCTTGCCCAATCAGCCCGCTTGAGCCGCTGATAAGAATGTTCATGTGAAAACCAGGTGTCAGTCGTCCGTGGTCCTTTGTCCGTGGTCAGTTGGGCGCAGAGGGTTGATTGCTCATCAGAACGCACTGATCATCAGGCGTCCACTTGTGAGCGCCCACAACCGTTAGTGGACGCCCGACAACTGACAACGGACCACGGACAACTGACACCAGCCGCTTATCCACTCACGTGAATCCGCTTCAACTCCGCCTCCGACCGGCCTTCCTTGCGCAGCCATTCAATGCTCTCATCTAGCAGCGTGCGCATGGCCTCCAGAACTTCAATCGCGGCGTTGCGCAGGTGCTTCGCCGACCGGGTGCGTGGCGGTTTGAGCCGGCTCAGGAGCGGGCCCAGTTCTCGCAACATCCAAACGGCGCAGGATGGAATCCCCGCGCTGGCCGGCTCACGCCGGGCGCGGGTTCGGCGATTTCGTTTCGTGTTCGGCATTGTTCCTCCCCAGGACTACCACCAGCTCACCATCCTGGACACGAGCGCTCAGAGGTTCACAGTGGGCGATCCTCTGCGGCAATGACACATGCCGCTTTACTCCCCCCACTCGGATGATGAGCTCGTCTAATTTCTTATGAAGGTTAATATCGTCGCTAGACACGAAAGGCAATTTGAGGTGAAGTTCGTATTTGCCGTTCACTTTGCGAAAGCGGTACGGCGATTCGTTGAAAAACCGCTTCGACGGGTCCAGATCGCCATAGAGCGCCCTGCCCAGCTTTCTCAAACGTTCGGTGCCCAGAACTTCGTCCTCGAACAGGGGCACCCGCCAAACCGGCACCGGCGCGAAGAATTCCTCGATAGACTGCGTCCAGCGTTCCTGTGTGTCCCTCCAGGAATTAAAAAAGCTATCGCGCACCTTATCGGGCAGAATCCGGTTCACGATCACGGCATCAATAGTCAACCCGAACAAGCAGAAATAGGTAAAGGCCCGCTGCGTTTCCTTCAGTACCACCTTCTCCGGGTTGGTCACCAGGCGCACCGTGGTGATCTTCGGATCGGCCAAGAGTTGGTCGATGCCGGCCAGCTTGCGGTGGAGCGACTCCAGGTTCTCGAAGTACTCCTCCTGTGGCAAGGGCACGCCGGCCACCGTGCCGATCATGGGGCGCACCACCTTCATCACCCGCCGCTCGATCTTAAACAGCTTGGACATGTACCACTCGAGCGTCGTCGGGATGCTGACGAAGCGTAACGACTCGCCCGTGGGCGCGCAGTCCAGCAGCATCACGTCGAACTGCTTCTCGCGCACGTATTGATTCACGTATAAGAGCGAGCTGACTTCCTCCATGCCCGGAAAAATAGCCAGCTCTTCGGCCAAGGTCTGCTCGAGCCCCGAAACATTCAGCAGACCTGAAACATAGGCGTAGACAGAGTTCCAGTGCCTCGAGATCTCTTCCTGGACGTCCACTTCCTGAATCCAGAGGTTCTTCGAGATGTTCACCAGTTGTCCGGCCTCGTGATCCATCAAGCGCTTCTCGAGATCGAAGGCGTCGCTTAGAGAGTGGGCCGGGTCGATGGACATTACGAGGGTGCGATAACCGCGCCGGGCGAGTTCCAGGCCTGTGGCGGCAGAGATGCTGGTCTTTCCTACCCCGCCCTTTCCTGTGTATAGAATAATGCGCATGCCGTCGCCTCTCGGCTCGCCGCCCCAATCATCAGATTAGCATAAAGGCAGGATTCAGGATTCGGGATTCAGGATTCAGGCCCGACGTAGGCCAATGCGGTGGAAGGCCCTGAATCCCGAATTCCGACTCCTGAATCCTCTTATAATGTGCTCGTGGCTCAAGTGTTTCTCGCCGGCAAGGACTGGCAAGCTCGCGCCCTGCTTCGCGCCCAATTGCTCGAGGAAGGCGTCAGCGTCGAAGCTTTCGAGACCGTTCGAGAAGCCTTGGCGCAGCTCGAGTTTTATCCCGTTCGGCCGGCGCTTCTCGTCGCCGAGGTCTCCGCTAGCGACCACCCCTCCGCAGATGTCGATTCCCTGGCGAGTTGGGCAACACGCATCCCGATCTGGATCATCGCCAGCCACACTTCAATTGTGACGGGCGGCCTCGACGGTCGCGGCTTCGAGAGGCTCCTGTTTCGTCCTGTGGATCTGGGAAAACTCGTCGAGCAGATTCGGCAACACCTTGGGGGGCAGTGGGCAGATGGGCAGTAGGCAGATGGGCAGCTAGGCAGGTGGGCAGTAGGGCGGATCCGGCGGGGTGAGGGGGGGCTTGGGTTTGCGTGGCTTCTTCGCGTTCCTTCTTTACTCCTCTTTGTGCCACGTTTCTTCATCCAGGAATCGTTGAGTTATTCCCGCATACGCGTCGATCCGCCGATCGCGGAAGAATGGCCAATTCCGGCGTACCTCCTCAAGGCGCTCGAGGTCCACCGCCGCAAGCACAAGTTCCTCGCGATCCGTGGAGGCCTCTTTAAGCACCACGCCGAACGGATCAGCAACAAAGGAGGTTCCCCAGAACTCCAGCCCCGCTCCCTGCGCATCGGCCGGCTTCTCGAATCCGACGCGATTCACCGCCGCCACGTACACGCCGTTGGCGATGGCGTGGCTGCGCTGGATGGTTCGCCAGGCATCGCGTTGGGAATCGCCGTATGGCGCTTTCTCGTGCGGGTGCCAGCCAATGGCCGTGGGATAAAACAAAACGCTCGCGCCCTGGAGCGACGCCAGGCGCGCGCCTTCCGGATACCACTGGTCCCAGCAAATCAGCGCCGCGATGCGTCCCGAGCGGGTGTCGAAAGCCCGAAAGCCAAGATCGCCGGGGGTGAAATAAAACTTCTCGTAATAGGCCGGGTCGTCCGGGATGTGCATTTTCCGGTAGAGGCCCGCCACTTCGCCATTGGCGTCGATGATCGCGGCGCTGTTGTGATAAACCCCCGCCGCGCGCCGTTCGAATACCGGCGCGATGACCACAACTTGCTTTTCCTTGGCGATTTTTCCCAGCGCCTGCGTGCTGGGCCCTGGCACGGTTTCCGCGAGGTCAAACAGCGTCGCGTCTTCCCGCTGGCAGAAATATTGGGAGTGGAAAAGCTCCGGCAGGCAAATAACCTCGGCTCCTTCTTCTGCGGCCGCCGCCACACGCGACTCCGCCCGGCGCAGATTCTCCTCCGGCTCAGGAGTACACGCCATCTGGATCAGGCCAATCGTGAATTTCCGCTGCATGGAAATGAGCGTACACAAGTCCGCGTGATTTGCCAAGAAGCACAAGGAATGGTGAATTCTGAACGGTGAATTCCGAGTAGAATGGCTGTGTGCTGATTCCCTTTGCAGAGTACTTCGCTCGGGTGCAGGAATGCTTGGAACGTATCTACGGCATTCGCGTCGTCATCAGAGATATCCCCGACCCGCTCATCGGCGATTTAGACGGCGCGGAGATTCACATTGATCCAGCTTGTGACGCCGAACAGCGCCTCTTCCTCCTGGCCCACCTTTTCGGCCACACCGCCCAATGGAACGTCGACCCGCGAGCGTTCGAATTGGGGAGCCGCTACCGGCCCCCTGTAGCGAAGGGGGCTATTCCCGCCATCCTTACCTACGAGCGTGAGGCGGCGGCCTATGCGCTCCAGATGCTTCACCAGATCGGCATCACAGACATTGACCAATGGTTTTCCGACTATGCGGCGTGCGATGAGGCATATCTGCTGCATTACTATCGCACGGGAGAAAAGGGTGAATTCCGCAGCTTCTGGCGCGACAAGGTCCCACGAGTTCAACCTAAACCTGTCCCTCCGTTCACTCCCGTCAAGCGGCGCTTCCGCCTGGAGGGAGTGGTGATCTGACCACTGAGGACTTCTATGAGAAACATCAGGGTAAGCGCCGTGCAATTTGAGCATGCGCCGGGCAACAAGATGAAGAATCTGGAGAAGATACGGCGCTTTGTCGAGGATGCCGCCGCCCGAAAGGTGGAAATCATCGCCTTCCCGGAGTGCTGCATTATCGGCTACTGGTTTCTGCGAAACCTCTCACACCGGCAATTGCACGAACTGGCCGAACCCGTACCGGAGGGCCCCTCTTCCCAGGCGCTGCTGGCCCTCGCTCGGCAGTCCGGACTGACCATCGGTGCCGGTCTATTGGAAGTGGACGCTCGTGGCGAACTCCACAACACCTACGTGGTGGCGATGCCCAACGGCGACTGGCGACTGCACCGGAAGATACACGCCTTCGAGCATGATGAGATAATTCCCGGGTCCGAATTCACCGTATTCGACGATCCGCACGGCTGCCGCGTGGGCGTCCTGATCTGCTACGACGTCAACATTAACGAAAACGTTCGCATCGTCGCCTTGCAGGGAGCCGAGGTCCTCCTGGCGCCTCACCAGACGGGCGGAGTCACCTCCAGGAATCCTCATCTCATGGGACGGATCGACCGCAGCCTCTGGGAGAATCGCCGCGAAGACCCCGCGGCGATCGAGGCTGAACTCCGCGGCGATAAGGGACGCGCTTGGCTGATGCGCTGGCTCCCCTCACGCGCGCACGACAATGGACTGTTCCTGGTATTCAGCAACGGCGTCGGCATTGATGACGACGAGGTCCGGACGGGCAATGCCATGATCCTCGATCCCTACGGCCGCATCTTGGCAGAAACCTGGAAGGCCGATGACGATATGGTGGTGGCCGATCTGGACGCTTCCCTGCTCGAACAAAGCACTGGCCGGCGATGGATCAAGACCCGCCGCCCGGAACTGTACAAGCCGCTGACCATGCCGACAGGAAAAGAGCAAGACACTCGGGCGGTGCGATTCGATGAGGTCGGGGGGTAGGAGAAAAGCGGTAGGCAGTAGTACTACTACGTTATGTTGCGCAGCCAAAAAAACTTCTGGGTGGACCCTGCCACAGACGCGCCGTGAGATCCAACGCCTATTATTTACCTGGACCGGCAAGTGTGCGTATTGGGGCAGCGTAATCCGCAAGCGGAACCGCTCTCCTTAACTTAACGTAGCAGTACTACTGCTTACTGCCTTGTGCTAGCCCCTGCACCTAGTTACCCGCCACTAGTCCTTGGGCGGTTCGATTTTTCTTTGCCAAGCGCCCGAGTTTCATGTTATTGTGGAGGGGTCGAAAAGTAGAGATAAAAAGCGAGGAGAGAGGCGGATGCCGTTAACGAGCGAATCCAAAAGCAGCCTGATTGAGCACTACCGAGTTCACGGGAAGGACACGGGTTCGCCGGAAGTGCAAGTAGCCCTACTGAGCGAGCGGATCAACTACCTGAATCAGCATTTCAGCGTTCATCGCAAAGACCACGCCTCGCGTCGTGGCTTGCTCATGATGGTGGGCAAGAGAAGGCGCCTCTTAGAGTACCTTAAACGCCTGGATACAGAGCGTTATAAGCGAGTCATCGAGAGGCTGGGCATCCGCAAGTAGCCGGGATTGAGCAGACAGATCGGGATTTTCCAAGTAAACAACTTTTCAACGTCAAGCGACCCCCCGCGCCGCGGGTGTAGGTCGCTTTTTCGTTTTTAGCGGAGGATATTGAGATGCAAAAAGTAGAAACAACTCTGGGTGCAAATACCCTGAGTATCGAGAGCGGCAAGGTGGCCAAGCAGGCCAACGGTTCCGCCTTGGTTCGTTACGCCGACACCGTGGTTTTAGCCACGGCGTGTACCACTAAGCCGCGCGAGGGAATCGATTTTTTCCCTTTAACGGTTGACTACCGAGAATATAACTATGCCGCGGGAAAGATTCCCGGCGGCTTCTTCAAGCGTGAAGGCAGACCCACGGAAAAGGAGATCCTTACCAGCCGTCTGATTGACCGGCCGGTCCGGCCGCTTTTCCCGGAGGGCTTCAACGACGAAACGCAAGTGATTGCCATGGTTTTGTCCGCGGATTCGGACAACAACCCGGACGTGATCGGAATGGTGGCCGGAACGGCTGCCCTTTATCTTTCGGATATCCCGTTTTATACGCCCGTGGGAGCGGTGCGGGTAAGTCTGGTGGAGGGCAAACTGGTAACCAATCCCACCTATGCGGAAACCAAGGCCAGCTTGCTCAATCTGATTGTGGCGGGGACGGAAGACGCTATCGTGATGGTGGAAGCGGGAGCCAAGGAAGTTTCGGAAGAGTCCATCCTGGAAGCGCTCCAGTACGGTCACGCCGAAATTCGCAAGATCGTTGCCCTTCAAAAGGAGCTTTTCGAGAAGCTGGGCATCAAGAAGCGCGAGTTTGTTGCGTCCGTCCTCGACGAGGCGCTGTACCAGGAAGTGCGGAGCAAGGTCGAGGGTGAGCTCCACGACGCCATGGACACCTCAAAATACGCCAAGCAGGAAAGCCAGCGTCGCATTGTGGAAATCCGTGAGAAACTGCTCGAAGCCTACCCGGAGGATGACGAAGACAAGCGCCGGCTGGCCAAACAGTACTTCGGACGCTTGGAAGAACACCTCTTTCGCGACGACGTGGTGGAGAAGCGCCAGCGGCCTGACCACCGCGCTTTCGACCAGGTGCGTGAGATCAGCAGCGAAGTCGGCATTCTGCCGCGCACTCATGGTTCCGCCCTGTTTACTCGAGGTGAGACGCAGGCGCTGGTGACCGCGACCTTAGGGACCGCCGAGGACATGCAACGGCTCGACGTACTCGAAGGCGAGGCCTTCAAGCGTTTCATGCTTCACTACAACTTCCCGCCCTTCAGCGTGGGAGAAGTGGCGTTTCTGCGCGGCCCGGGCAGGCGGGAGATCGGACACGGGGCGCTGGCGGAGCGCGCCCTGATTTCCATCGTTCCGGAGGAGACGGAATTCCCCTACACCATTCGAGTGGTTTCGGACATCCTCGAATCCAACGGCTCTTCTTCCATGGCCACCGTCTGCGGCGGCACTCTCGCCCTGATGGACGCGGGCGTGCCCATCAAGGCGCCGGTGGCAGGGATCGCCATGGGGCTGGTGAAAGAAGGGGAGAAATACGCCATCCTCACCGACATCGCCGGCAGTGAGGACCACTACGGCGATATGGACTTCAAGGTTGCGGGAAGCAAAGATGGCATTACCGCACTGCAGATGGACATCAAGATCACCGGCATTAACACCTCGATTATGGCCGAAGCGCTGGCGCAGGCCAAGACGGCGCGCCTCCACGTGCTGGGAAAAATGCTGGATACGCTTACGGAGTCTCGCAAGGAGATCTCGCTGTTTGCTCCCCGCATTTACACCCTGCACATCAACCGGCAGAAGATTGGTGAACTGATCGGGCCGGGAGGCAAAGTGATTCGCGGCATTATCGAGGAGACGGGCGTTAAGATCGATGTGGAGGACGACGGCAAAGTCAATGTCGCCGCCACCGACGAAGCGGCGGCACGCAAGGCCCTGAAGATGATCAAGGACCTGGTGGCCGAGGCGGAGATGGGCAAGACCTATCTTGGCAAGGTGGTCCGGCTGGCGGACTTTGGCGCCTTCGTGGAGATTTTCCCCGGCACGGACGGTTTGCTGCATATCAGCGAAGTGGCTGAGCACCGCATTCGGGACATTCGTGAAGAGCTCAAGGAAGGTGACCAGTTGCTGGTCAAGGTGATCGCCATCGAGGGCAATAAGATACGGTTGAGCCGCAAGGCCGTGCTGCGCGACCAGAGAGCCAAGGGTGGTGCACAGCACGAACCGCACGCACACCACGAGCATCAGGAAAAGAACTAAGGCAGTTCTCGGTAGTCAGTTCTCAGTCGTTTGTTGTCGGGGGTCAGTTGCCAGTTATTGGCGGGCGCCTTCGTGTCGGCCCCGCCTTCTGGCTCCTGACTCCTGACTCTTGAATCCTAACAGGTGAAAACATGGGCTACCTCGACAAGCTCGATCTCGACAAGAAGCTCGACTCGAAGCAGGAGTACGAAGAACTGCTGGAAGAGTACCAATTCAGACTCTTGAAGCTGCAACGGAAGATCATCGAGAAGGGAATTGGGGTCTGCATCGGATACGAGGGAGAAGATGCGGCGGGAAAGGGTGGCAACATTAAGCGTTTGACGGAACCCCTCGACCCGCGGGGACTCGAAGTTCACGCGATCGCCGCGCCCACTGCGGAAGAGCTGTCGCACCATTGGCTCTGGCGCTTCTGGACGCGGCTCCCGGCGCGCGGCCGCATCTCGATTTTCGACCGGACCTGGTACGGCCGGGTACTCGTGGAGCGCGTAGAGAAATTTGCCCGGAAAGAGGATTGGCAGCGCGCCTACAGGGAGATCAATGAGTTCGAGCGAACGCTGGTGGACGACGGCATGGTGCTGGTGAAGTTCTGGATTCACATCTCCAAGAAAGAACAGCTCGACCGCTTCAAAAAGCGCGAAGACGACCCCTGGAAGAAATGGAAATTGACCGAAGAGGATTGGCGCAACCGCAAGAAGTGGGACCTGTATATCGAAGCGCTGGAAGATATGTTCGCGAAGACGGATACGGATTACGCTCCGTGGACCATCATTGAGGGCAACTGGAAATGGTGGGCGCGAATCAAGGCGCTGAAGACCGTTGTGAACAGAATCGAAGCTCGGATGTGAAGGCTGGGTTGTCATTCCTCGCTGATCTGACAATGTCCTGTCATTCCGAGCCCTTCGCTGTCATCCTGAGCGAAGCGAAGGATCTCGCTCTGGGTGCTCAGGGTAAATTCCGCGAGGAATCTCGCTCTGGTCTTTTTTTCGTCAATTCCGAGCCGAACCAGATCGAGATTCCTCGCTTCGCTCGGAATGACAGTTGGCCAGGTTATTACCCTCGACTTGAGTGAGTCGGCCATGAGTCTGGACACGGCGCGCAGGGTTTTGGAAATCGAGGCGAAGACCGTGAGCGAGCTGGTGGAGCGCCTCGACGAGAATTTTGTGCGGGCCGTGGAGATTCTCTATGCCTGCCGTGGGAGGGTCGTGGTCGCGGGTCTGGGGAAGTCCGGCCTGATCGGCCAGAAAATTTCCGCCACCCTCTCGAGCACCGGCACGCCCTCGTTTTTCCTACATCCTTCGGAAGCCTTGCACGGAGACCTGGGACGGCTGGTGCGGCACGACGTTTTGGTGGCGCTCTCCTACAGCGGCGAAACCGCGGAACTGCTTCAGTTGCTGGATACCGTCAAACGTTTGGCCATCCCACTCATCTCCCTCACGGGCAATCGGAACTCCACCCTCGCGCTGGCCAGTGACGCAGTGCTCGATGTGGGAATTCGGCAGGAGGCATGCCCGCTCGGCCTTGCTCCCACGGCCTCGACCACGGCCATGCTGGCTATGGGCGATGCCCTGGCCATGGCCCTGCTCGAGAAGCGCGGCTTCGCCGAAGCGGACTACGCTGCGCTCCATCCGGGCGGGGATCTGGGCTTCAAGTTGCGCCGGGTCGAGGGCGTCATGCACACCGGGGATCAGATTCCGCGCGTCGGCCCGCTCACGCCCATGCCGGACGTGATCTATGAAATGAGCAAGAAGGGCCTGGGGCTCGCGACGGTGACCGGCGAGTCGAACCACCTGCTGGGAATGGTCTCCGACGGCGACCTGCGCCGATTGATCGAGCGGGAAGGGAATCGCGCCTTGGACCTGAAAGCGGCCGACGCCATGACTCGAAATCCCGTGACCATCGGCAGGCAGGAGTTGGCCACCAAAGCCCTCAATCTCATGGAGGCCCGGAAAATCACCTCGCTTCTGGTTGTGGACAGTGAAGGCAAACTGCAGGGCGTCGTTCACATCCACGACCTCTGGACCACGCAGATGTTCTGATGTCACCCCCAAACCATCGAGGACCAACATGCCTTTGACCACTAAACAGCTCTACGCCCGGGCGCGCAAAATCAAACTCCTTCTCATGGACGTGGACGGCGTTCTGACCGACGGGCGCTTCTTTTTCGTTCCCGGCGCAGGCGGCAGGCTTGTCGAAACTAAAGGATTTCATTCGCGCGACGGGCTGGGCTTTCGCATTGCGCACCGGGCGGGGCTCAAGACGGGCTTCATTACGGGCCGTCAATCACCTGTCATCGAGTACCGGGCCAAGGAGTTGGGGGTTCACTACCTGAAGCAGAATGCGCGGGAAAAGCTCGAGCCCTATCAGGAAGTCCTCCGCGAGGCGCGCCTGAAAAATGAGGAAGTGTGCTACATGGGGGACGATATCGTGGACCTGCCTCTGTTGACCCGCGTGGGGCTGGCCGTGGGCGTGGCCGACAGCCACAAGCTTTTGCCCCGCTACGTTCACTATCTGACCAAACAACCCGGCGGCTTCGGCGCCGTCCGCGAGACCATCGAGATGATTCTCACCGCACAGGGCAAGTGGGAAGCAGCCCTTGAGCATTACCTGCAGTAACCGCGCCGGCTCTCGTGCGGGGGCGCATGGAAGTGAATGCCCTCTCCGTGGGGAGAGGGCTTCCTCTTTTACGGGCCGCTGACGACTGACAACTGACGACTGTATACTTAAATCATGGACACAGGCAGTGACAAAACCGAAGGCGTGCTCGACGCCTTCCGCCGCTGGGGATACCTTCAGGCGGACCTTGACCCCGTCGGGTGCCTCGAGCCGGAGGCAGTTCCGGAACTCGACCTTGCAGGGGAAATTGCGGACTACGCGCGGCGCATTTATTGCGGCAAGATCGGCGCCGAGTTCATGCACATCCCGCTGGCCGAGAAGCGCCGCTGGGTTGCGGAACGGCTTGAGACCGACGTACCGGCGCCGGACCGGCCGCACATCTTGATGCGCTTGATTGAGGCGGGACTGTTCGAGCAGGTTCTCCAGTCGCGTTACCCCGGAACGAAGCGCTTCTCGCTCGAGGGCGTCATCGCTTTGCTTCCGCTTCTGGACGAGGCCTTGGACAGGGCGGGGCAGTTGGGCGCTGAGCAGATTGTCATGGGGATGAGCCATCGCGGGCGGCTGGACGTCATGGTTCTGGTGGCGGGAAAGTCGCCGATGGATATCTTCGCTCGCTTCGAAGATATCGATCCGCGGCGTGTGCTGGGTGGAGGCGACGTCAAATATCACGTAGGCGCCACCGGAGACTATCAAACCCAGCATGGCCAGACTCTTCACATCCACCTGGTGTCGAATCCCAGCCACCTCGAGGCCGTCGATCCTGTGGCCGTGGGCCGCGCTCGCGCCAAGCAAACGCGGCTGGGCGAGGAAGGTCCGCGGCGGGTTCTGCCCATCCTGCTGCACGGCGATGCAGCCCTGGCAGGGCAGGGAACTGCGGCGGAAACCCTGAATCTCGCGACCCTGCGCGGTTTTTCGGTGGGCGGCACAGTGCACGTGGTGGTCAATAACCTGATCGGGTTTACCGCCAACCCTGAGGACCTTTATGCTTCGCGGTTTGCCTCCGATGTGGCGAAGCGGCTGCCCATTCCGGTCTTTCACGTCAACGCGGAAGACCCTGAGGCGGTGGTGCGCGTGGCGCGATGGGCGGTCGAGTACCGCTACGCCTTCTCGAGCGACGTGGTCGTGGACCTGATTGGCTACCGCCGCCACGGGCACAGCGAATTGGACGACCCTACGGTGACGCAGCCTGTGCGCTATCGCAGAATCGCTCAGATCCCGCCGCTTTGGGAGTCCTACGCTGGAAGGATCGGAGTGGATCCCGCCGGGACGATCCAGAAAATCCGCGCTCAATACGAAGCTGATCTGAAAAAGGCCCGCACCATTCGCAAGATTCCAATGTTGCGCGAGTTGCCCGCTTATTGGGACGCTTATACCGGCGGCACGTACGATGCCGCGTTCGAGGTTGATACGCGCGTCGCGGCGGACGAGCTTCGCCAAATCGGCGAATCACTGGCGCGCCCGCCGGAAGGTTTTAACGTTCACCCCAAAATCAAGCGCCTCATCGAGCAGCGGCTGCAGATGGCACGCGGCGAGCGCCCCGTGGATTTCGGAATGGCGGAGGCTCTGGCCTTTGGATCGCTTCTGCGCAAGGGGATTCCGGTTCGCCTGAGCGGCCAGGACAGCCGCCGAGGCACTTTCAACCAACGCCATGCGGTGCTTTTCGATACGGAAACCGCAGCGGAGTATACACCCCTCTGCCACTTGCAAGGCATGCAGGGCCGCTTCGAGGTTTACGACTCGATCCTTTCAGAAGCTGCCGTGTTGGGATTCGAGTATGGGTTCAGCCGCGACTACCCTGAAGCGCTCGTCCTTTGGGAGGCACAGTTCGGAGACTTTGCCAACGGCGGGCAGGTGATGATCGACCAGTTTATTGCCGCCGGTGAGGATAAGTGGGGACTGTTGTCGGGACTTGTTTTGCTATTGCCACACGGCTCTGAGGGCCAGGGGCCGGAACACTCGAGCGCCCGCCTCGAGCGCTTCCTGCAACTCGCCGCTCGGGACAACCTCCAAGTCTGCCAGCCGTCCACCGCCGCTCAGTATTTCCACTTGTTGCGCCGCCAGGCCCTGCGCGCCTGGCGCAAACCCCTGGTGGTGCTTACTCCCAAGAGCCTGCTCCGGTACGCGGGCGCCGCGTCGGGTCTCGAAGCCCTGACTTCACGCTCGTTTGCGCCCCTCATCCCCGACCAGGAAACCGCCCGCGCGGAGCGCATCCTGGTGGCCACGGGCAAGATCGTGCACGAACTGCGCGCCGAGCGCAAAAAGCTGAACGACCTGCGAACCGCCATTGTCTCCCTCGAGCAGCTTTATCCCTTTCCGGAAAATGCACTGACCGCGGCGATTAACCAACACCCTGCGGCGCGGGAAATCGTGTGGGTGCAGGAGGAACCGGCCAACATGGGGGCGCTTTTCTATGTGATGCCGCGCTTCCGACGAATCTTCAGAAACCGTCCGGTCCGATCCATAAAGCGCTCGGCCAGTCCCAGCCCTGCCACGGGCTCCGGCAAAGCGCACGAGCTGGAACAAAAAACCCTTCTTGGATTGGCGTTTGCAACCGCCAAGGTGGTGGTGTAAGGCAGGCGGGAAGCCGGCGCAGGTAGTTCTGACTTTTGCCTGGCTACTGAGTGCGGCTCTGCCGCCCTGCCTTGCGGAAAGGCTATGCCTTTCCGGACGATCGCGATCCCACCCTCAGTTTTTTCGGCGAGGCTGCGCCTCGCCGGTTGAGGCGCAGCCTCAACCGAATAATGAGCTTTGAGGTCTACGTCGGAAAGGCGGAGCCTTTCCGCAAGACGGGGCGGCAGAGCCGCATATCGGCGAGGAGCTACCGGATAATCACGCCGCACGCCACCCGCGCCCCGGCGTTGCCCGCAGGATCAGTCTTCCCGTCGTCCGGTTTGGCATGGATAACCAGCGCGGTGCCGCCTTCATGAAAGAGCGAATTCGGCCCGTCTCCCAGAGTTGCCCCTGGAATCATTACGTCGACGTGAGCTTTGCCGTCCGGTCCGACGTTAAGGTTATGCAGGTCGCCCAGATGATGGCCTTGAGGATTGTCCCAGCCATGCTGCTTGCCTTCCGGGTTGAAGTGCGGGCCTGCGGAAGTGAAATCGGGCGCGTCGCATTTGCCCACGTTGTGAATGTGGAACCCGTGCTCTCCGGGAGTGAGGTCCAAAACTTTCAAATCCAGTTGAACTCCGCCGCGTCGCTCGGTAAACACGGCAGTGGCGACCGGCGCGCCTTTGGCGTCAAGCAGGTCAGCCTTGGTTTTCAGAGCAGCCTGCACTGCGATCGAACATGCAAGGAGACAGAAGACTCCACAAAATAGCAGCAGTTTGTTCATACTTGAAGTTCCTCCTGTGAAGGTTGAATGCCCAAGTCCTTTGCAATTCGTTCTGCTGCGAAAAGAGCTTGCGAGTGGCAAAGTCTACAGCTTTGTAACTTTGGATCGCGCCAATGTCATGACTCGATATTACCACGGTAATGCAAGCGGGCGGCGCGGGCTGCGGTAATTGAAAGTGGCGTCGTTGGATTCTCTAATCGCGTGGCGCGCAGTGACACCCTTTCGTGGCACGGCCGTCCCGGCCGTGATCACGGGCGGGACGCCCGTGCCACGATTTATGTTGCGCTCCATGCGGGTGGCTCTCCTACAAACGGCACTTTCAAGGCGCGGCGACCACCGGCAGTTCAACGAAGCTCGCGTGGCCCGGCGCGTGGTAGACCCGCCGCGTCGCCTTGTGAAAATCCTCCGGCTTGGCCCAGAAGATATTGGGCACGAAGGTCTGGGGATTGCGGTCGTAGAGCGGGAACCAACCGGACTGAATCTGCACCACGATCCGGTGGCCCGGCAGGAAGACGTGGTTCGCCGTAGGAAGCGCGAAGCGATAGAGCAGCGGCTCACCGGACGCCAGGGCTTTGGGCGTTTCGAAGCTTTCACGATAGCGGCCGCGGGAGATATCCGCCGCGATCATCAGTTGGTAGCCTCCCAGGTGCGGCTCGCCTGCCACCTCGTCGGGATAGACATCAATCAGCTTCACCACCCAGTCCGAGTCCGTGCCGCTGGTCGAGGCGACCAGATTCGCTATGGGCTGCCCGCTGATTTTCGTCGGGGGCGTCAAATAATGAGTTGTGCTTTCTGCCCTGTCACTGTCGCTCCTCCTGCTCTGAAAGTGCATGTGCCGAAGGCACCTTGGAGGGCGGTATCTGCTGCACCAGCTACCCGGTCTGTGGACCAGAAAACCGTTGAAGAAGACTCGGCAGTTGGCCGGCAAAAGCCGAGCGCGCCAGCACGAGATCGCAGCCGGCGTCTCGCGCCGCAGCAATGAGTTCGTTCTGGACGTGAGATACAAAACCCACGGCCGGGATGTTTTCGGTCTTGGCCTCAGCCTTGAGGGCACGCAAGATCTCCAGCGCCTTCGCGGAGCGATGGTTAAGATCAATAATCAGGGCGGTCGGAGCGGCCTCGACTGCCAGTTCCGGCAGGCCCTCCGGCTGCGCCGCTTTCACCACCACACCGAGGTGCTTGGCTGTCTCCTGAATTTTGGAGAGAAACAGAAGGTCGTCTACCATCGCCAGAATCATCGCTGACTCTCAGAATCGGGAAATCGGTTGATCGGGAGATCGAGTGAACAAAAAGCCATCGTAACACAGGAGCGCAACCAAATGCAGATTCTTCGCTTCGCTCAGAATGACATGTAATCCTGAGAACGAGATGTCATCCCGAGCGAAGCGAAGGATCTGCTTTTCTTCGTGCACCGCGAAATCGTCTTGCCTGTCATTGGAAATTCTTGATCAACATCGCATCGGTCGTGTCGGTGCCGCGGGAGAGGGCCAGGCGGCCATCGCGGGACCAATCGAAACGGAAGATCTTGTCCGATGTGAAATGCGTTACGGCTTTCGGTGGGCCACCCTCCATCGGTTGTTCCCAGATGTTGCCCACGCCATTCACGCTGTTGATGAAAGAAATGGCGCGACCATCGGGAGTCCAATGAATGCCTGAAAGATCGCCGGCAACAGTGGCGGGCAGCGGGAAAACCTTGGCGGGTTGGCCGCCCGCGAAAGGGACCATCGCCAGGCTGAGCGGCTGATTCTGGCCGGTATAGTACAAGCAGGCGATCCACTTGCCGTCCGGGGAGACGGATGGCGACCATGAAGTGTAGTCCGTCAACTGGGACGCTGGGCCGCCTCCACTCGAGACTTTCATCAGAGCGTGCTTGCCGCCCTGGGCGCTGGTGAAGACCACCCACCGGCCATCCGGCGATATAGCGGGAAGTACGTCAAACTTACCCTGGGTAAGGTGTTTCAGATTACCACCGTCCATATCGACGCGCCAGATGTTTATCGGGCCACTCGGATCCCACCGGGCGAAGGCGATGAAGCCGCCACGCAGAGAGAGTTCGGGCCACCAGGCATCCCTGGATAATTCGTTGCTGGTCAGCCGTTGAAGGTTCGAGCCGTCCGCGCCCATCTCCCAAAGGTCACCGTGTCCGTTATGAGATGAGGAATAAACGATTTTCCCGTCCGGTGTCCACGCCAGACCCCACCCGCCGTCGTAGGTTTGGTTTCCGGCGCTCAAAGTCTTGGCTTCGAACTCCTTGGCCGGCGTGGCGACCTGGAGGGTCGCGAGAACCTGCTTCTGCAAAGCCAGCAGCGACTTTCCGTCCGTCCGCACTTCTGTGTAGGTCGATAGGTCGTGAGTGATCTGGCGGAATTCGCCTCGCTCAACCGAGACTTCGTAAAGCTGAAAACTCTCGGACCCCGGCGCCCCTTGGCGAACGCCGGCAACGACCAAGTGTCGGCTTGCAGGGAGCCAGATGAGATCCTCGATTCCATTCCAATATGCGCCAGCCACCGACTTGGCCAGACCGCCTTCCGCCGCGATAGTGCTCAGGAACAACTGGCCGCTTATATACAAGGCGAGGGTCTTGCCATCCGGAGACCACGCGACGCGGTGCCCCGCGATTCCCTCGGGTACCTTGTAAGATGCCAACACGCGCTCGCCAGAGCCATCCAGCGAGGCGGTCAACAAGCTGTCCTCACCAGCGGAGTTCGACCGCACAAAGGCAAACCGCTGGCCATCCGGTGAGAATGCCGGCGGGCCGGAAATTTCCGCCAACATCTTTCTTGGCGTTCCGCCCAGGGACGGCACTTGATAAAGATCGCCGCTCTGTTTCAGACGATCCCTCCGAACAAAGTAGACGTAGCTTTCATCGGGTGAGAATGCAAGGCCGGGGCAAGAATCTTCGCCCAGGGCGACAATCTGCACGTCACTCTCCGTGGCCAGTTGCTTCAGCCAGAGGCTTCGCTTGCCTGCCGTCTCCCGCACGTAGGCCACGTACTTGCCATCGGGTGAGATGTCCGCTTGCTGCACGTCGCCGCTGCCCGTCACGCGCGTAAACTCCAAGGCGGCTGGTGGAGCCGGGGCGTGGATCGAGGCGCGATGGAGGGCATAGAGGATGATGGCCACAGTCACTATCCCGACTGCCATCAATGCCATGATGGCTTTCTTGTGGCGCTTCAGCAGGCCCGCGATGATCTGCGAATCGGAGCTGTCGATTTGTAGCGGCGGCTTTACGCCGCCATTTTCAAAGTGGCGGGGTAAACCCGCCGCTACGCCGCTGTCCGGCCCCGGGGCAGGCACAAGGCCTGCCCCTACGTCGCGCCCACCCGGCGGGACGGCAGCGGCGCCACGGCTCGAATCCGTATCGCGCTTCAGGCGCTTCAAATCGCCGCGAAGTTCCGAGGCATGTTGATAGCGCAAGCTGCGGTCCTTCTCCAGCGCCTTGTCGATAATCCTGTCCAGCTCCGCCGGCAATTCTGGATTCACCTGCGATGGCCGGGGTGGCTGGTCGCGCAGAATGGCCGTAAAGACGGTGGCCGTGCTGGCGCCGCTGAACGCCTGCCGGCCCGTCGCCATCTCGTAGAGCACCGCGCCCAAGCTGAACAAGTCCGTGCGCGTGTCCACTTCCTCGCCTCGCGCCTGTTCCGGGCTCATGTAGGCCACCGTCCCCACGGTCGCGCCGGGGCTGGTGAGATAATCGAGGTCAAGGGAAAGGGTGGGCGTCTCTTGTAGGGCCGAACGGCGTTCGGCCTTCTGCAATAGGTCCGAACGGCGTTCGGCCTTCTCCAACGGACGAGCGCCGCTCGCCCCTACCGTCAGCTTCGCCAAGCCAAAATCCAGAATCTTCGGAACTCCCCGGCTGGTGATGAAAACGTTCGCCGGCTTGATGTCGCGGTGCACAATACCCTTGGCGTGCGCGGCATCCAACCCGTCGGCAATCTGGATGGCAAGTTCGAGCAACTCGCCGACAGCAAGAGCACCGGGACCGAATTTCGAATTTCGATTTTCGAGTTTCGTGTTTTCCAGGCGCTCGCGCAGAGTCTGTCCCTCCAGCAACTCCATGGCGATAAACGGGTGACCCCCGTGCTCGTCAATATCGTGGATGGTGCAAATGTTGGGGTGGTTGAGGGCGGAGGCGGCCTGGGCTTCGCGCTGGAAGCGCTCGAGCGCCTGATGGTTCCTGGACATTTCCTCCGGCAGGAATTTGAGCGCCACGAAGCGGTGGAGCTTCGTGTCCTCAGCTTTGTAGACCACACCCATTCCTCCGCCCCCGAGCTTCTCCAGGATGCGGTAGTGGGAGACGGTTGTGCCGGTCATCGCGCTGAGCCTCGGCTACCCTGACGGTGGATGCCCTGATGGGAAGGTATCTTACCATGAATTACAGTTTTTTTGCATTTTCTGCTTGACAACCTCACGGACTTGTGATAGCCTACCATGGTGGTCTTTTTGTGGACACATTGTCGCAGGCAAGTGCTGGGCCGCGCCGAGGCGCAAAGGAAAGCGGAAGGGTCCCGGCTATGGGGGAATGTAGGAAACTACAAAAAATGAAAAACAGTGGGAACGAAGCTAAGAAGTACCTGAAAACAAAGCACATCACTTTTTTCAGTGGTGCAGATTGTGCGCGTTTTACGCACGAATTAGCACCAATTACGCGCTGAAAGGAGCAAGAACAGCACAATTTGCGCAAACGAAGTCAAGTCCTCCGAGCGCCAAGGCGAGGCCGGGCAGGTGACAACAAGTCGGCTACAGATGACCGCCGCCCACGAATCGACAGCCCTCCCCTATGAGAGGGCTTTATTATCGTGGTTTTGTGGGGTCGTTGCCGGCAGCCGAACGGCGGCAGCTTTGCTGCCGCACTCCAAAATTGAGGGAACAAAGCGAGAATGTCTATGAAAATAAAGAGTCGAGAAGTCGAGGAGTCGAACAGTCGAGGAGTTCTGAAGCCGAACCAGAAAGTCAATCGCGACGATGCCGACGGTTTGTCACTCTTCGACTCTCAACTCTCGACTCTCGACTTCTCGACTCGAATTGGGCACAATGGCCCACTTTCCCAAATCGCAAGTGTTTCAAATGCCACATTGTCGATTCCTGCGGCGAGCCCGCCGACAGTTTTTGCAGCGGCTGGTCAGGTTGATAAGCCTCGGAGGTTGCGAAATGTCGCTTAAAGCGCGTGCAGGGTGTTGCAGAAGCATCCGGCGGCTACGAACTGGCGAGGTCGACTCGCCCCTGGCGTCTGACTGCGGTGACAGGCTGGCAAGGGAATTGCAGTTCTTTTTATGGATTTTGGGAACCGTAAGTCTGACATTATGTCGCTCTCAAGCCCACGCTTCGGAATTCCCCCAGGTTCAATCTCACACCGTTTGAAGGAGGCTGACTTTGAGCACCCAGAACATGACTACCGTAGGAACTCCGGCGCCTGAGAACCGGCCCCGAGTGAAACCCAATCCCAAAGCGCCTCGCCAAGCCTTGCCGTTGCTTTCGCCGGAAGAGCGGCTGCGGGGTCCGGAAGAGGTCGCTCTGGGTTTTTCCCTCGCTCAGGTTCAAGTTGAGGCGCTTCGCTGCCTGCAGTGTAAGAATCCGACCTGCGTCGATGCTTGCCCCTTGCATATCAACGTCAAAGGCTTCATTGGCTTGATGTCAGTGGGCGATTTTGCCGGGGCATTCGACAAGATCAGCGAGGAGAGTCCTTTTCCGGGCATTTGCGGCCGGGTGTGCCAGCACGAACTCTTCTGCGAACGCGCCTGCCTGTTGGGAAAGAAACTGGACCCGGTGGCCATCGGTTCGCTGGAGCGTTTCGCGGCCGATTACCATCGTCGAACAGCCTCCGCTCCACCTCCAGCGCCGGCGCACGGTGGCCCGCGCGTGGCGCTCGTGGGGAGCGGTCCTGCCTCTCTGATTGCGGCCTACGATCTGATCCGGCACGGCTACCGGGTGACGATTTTCGAGGCCTTGCACGGCTTGGGTGGAGTGCTGGCTTACGGCATTCCCAATTTCCGCCTGCCGCGTGAAATCATTCACGACGAAGTGAATCGCCTGCGCAGCATGGGCGTGGAGTTTCGCACGGACTTCATCGTGGGCAAAACGGAAGCAGTGGACGAGTTGTTCGCGGAAGGATTCCAGGCCATATTCCTCGGCACCGGCGCCGGCCTTCCGCATTTGATGAACATTCCCGGCGAGAACCTTATTGGAGTCTACACCGCCAACGAATACCTGACGCGACTGAACCTCATGGAGGCTTTCCGCTTTCCGGAGTCCGACACTCCGATTCGCATCGGCAAGCGGGTGGTGGTGGTGGGCGGCGGCAACTCCGCTATGGATGCGGCCCGCTGGTCGCGGCGTATGGGCAGCGAAACCACCATCATGTTCCGGCGGGGCCGCACGGAGTTGCGCGCCCGGTTGGAGGAGATCGAGCACGCCGAGGAAGAAGGAGTGCACTTCGATTTCCTGGCCGCCCCGGTTCGCCTCTTCGGGGACGAGAAGGGTATCCTGCGCGAAATGGAGTGCATCCGCATGCAGTTGGGAGAGGTTGATGAATCCGGGCGGCCCTCACCGGTGCCCATGCCGGGTTCGGAATTTCGCATGGAGGTGGATACGGTGGTGATGGCGATCGGTCAAAGCCCCAACCCGACCGTGCAGCGCGCCACTCCCCAGCTTGTGACCAAGCGCGGCAAGGTGGTGATTGACGACAGCGGTATGACCAGTATGCCCAACGTTTTTGCGGGCGGCGACGTGGTGCGAGGCGGATCGACGGTGATCCTCGCCATGCGCGACGGGCGCGCGGCCGCCGCGGCCATTCACAACGCCCTTAATTATCAGCCACCCGTGGCACAGCCACTCTTGGTTGAGCCGTCCGACAGCGCACCTGTAGCACAGCCACTCTTGGCTGTGACGTCCGGCAGCGCACAGGCAGGAGTGCCTGTGCCACCGGCCGGCAACCTGATTTTGGCGAAGCGGCTCCTCACCCCGGAGATCGCCTGGTTGCAGGTGGAAGCGCCGGAAATTGCCAGGCGGTGGAAGCCCGGGCAGTTCATCATCACCCGGCCGACCCAAACCAGCGAGCGCATTCCGCTGACGATTGTGGACGGGGATGCGGCGAAGGGCAGCCTGACCCTGGTCGTGCAGGCGCTAGGCAAGACAAGTAGGACTACAGTACGGCTGGAAGCCGGCGATCGCCTGGCGGACCTGCTGGGGCCTCTGGGTGAGCCGGCCAGCATCGAGAACGTCGGCAACGTCCTGTGCCTGGCGGGAGGAGTGGGTGTGGCCGAGTTGCTGCCGGTGGCGCGGGCCTTCCGAAAGGCGGGCAACCACGTCACGGCATTATGCGGGGCACGCTCGTCGTCGCTCATCATCCTGGACGAGGAATTGCGCGCGGCGGCCGACGAGGTCTATTGGGCGACCGATGACGGCACCGCGGGCGTGCACGGCACGGTCGTGGATCTGATGCGCGTCTGGCGGCAGAGCCACGATGGCGAGATCGGCGCGGCGCATGTGATCGGGCCAATCCCCATGATGCGCGCGGCAGCCGAAGTCACTCGGGAGTGGGGCGTTCATACCTACGCCAGCCTCAATCCCATTATGGTGGATGGCACCGGGATGTGCGGAGGATGCAGGGTCACGGTAGGCGGGAAAGTCCGGTTTGCGTGCGTTGACGGGCCGGAGTTCGACGCCCACCAAGTGGACTTCGATGAGTTGACTCGCCGCACTCGAGCCTACTTGGCGGAGGAACGTGTGGCCCGCGAGCAGCACGAATGCTCGGTTGGTCTGGGACAATGATCGCGGGAGAAGAGCCCGGAAGCGGAAAACCCCAAGAGCAACCATTCCCCAGCGTCCGGTATCTTATATCTTGAGGTCAGGAGGTTCGCGGGAGAGCCTTCAGACCCTTAGGTCTTTGAGTTCGACGCGAGCATGAACAAATCAACACATCGCGAAACGAACCACGATAACGACTATGGCACAAGAACAAACAGTCAATCAGAGCCAAGAGAAACGGGTAAGGCTGATCCGCCCTTCCATCGTTTTGCTTTGCGGACCGGCTGCCTGCGGGAAGTCTACTTTTGCGCAGCGCCACTTTCGCCCCACGCACATCATCTCGTCTGACTGGGCGAGAGGCCGGGTGTGCGACGACGAGCGGGACCAGCGATTCAACACCCAGGCGTTCGCGCTGGTCCGCTGCCTGACGGAATTGCGATTGGGGTTGAACCGGCTCTGCGTGGTGGATTCTACGGCGCTCGCCCCGCCCCACCGCCGGGAGTTCGTGGAACTGGCAAAGAGGTTTCAGGTTCCGTCTGTGATCTGCCTTTTTGACGTCCCGCTGGAGACCTGTATCGAGCGCGATCGGCTGCGGGAAAGGTCGGTCGGCGCTGCCGTAATCGAGCGTCACTACCTGGCTTTTGGGCAGACCAAGACGGACATTCGGCAGGAAGGCTTTGACCAGATAATTGAACTTGGCGACAGCGATCTGGACAAAGTCCAGATCGAGATTGTCTTCCGTCCCATTTCGCAGTCTACTCCAGCGCAGGGGCGACGCCCTCAATCGGAAGGCCGATCAGCTCCCCGGCCCTGGCCGCCAAGGGCTCCGAAGGCGCAGGCGCCGCACGAAGTTGCGCCTCCCTCGCCACCGCAAGCCCAGCCGGCGGCAGGGGCGCCCGCTCATCCGGCGGAGCCAGAGGCTACAGTTGTAGTCAACAAGCCGCCTTCTGCGCCTGCACCCGAGCGCGCCCAACCCGCTCCTGTGGCGAGTCCTGGGGGCGCGGCCGCGACTCGTTCCTCGACCTCGAGCGCCGCAGACAAGACGACCCCAGGTCCAAAGACCCCCTCTCAATCCTGAGCGGTCACTCGTGCCCATCTGCCGACGGGCACCGAGAAAACATGAAAACCACCCGACGGTGGACGGACGTGGCGCGGGCGTCCCGCCCGCTGTGGCACGGGCATCCTGCCCGTGCGCGGGAGCGGGACGCTCCCGCGACCGCGGGCGAGACGCCCGCGCCACGATTTTCAAAGCAGATTTGGTTCAAGCGCTGAAGTGCCGGTCAGCGATCCGGCCTGCCTTCCAGCCGGTCGTAGTCGGTTTGCGCGCAGGTTGAACCCAGGGATTCGTTGTAGAGCGACGGCAATTGGAGGATTTCGCGAACTTCCTCGTCAAAGCGGTGGAGTGTCTGGAGGTCGGTTTTGCGAATGGGGAAGCGCGTGTCGCCGTGGCGCCAGAACTTCTGGTACCCCTTGTCCTCGAGTTCGCAGTCGAGGCCACGGATTTGGAAATAAGGCGGACCTGGAGCAAGCCACTGTTGATCAGCCTGCGGTTCAAGGTAACGCACACATCCGTACTTCCTCACGCCGAGTGAGCCGGGGGCGGATCCGCCGTCGACGATCTCAAAACCCGCCGCCTTAAACTGTTCTCGCAGATCGCTCATTGCAGTTTCCTCATGTTCAGCCTAGAATTTGAATCTAATCCATAGAGGGCTGGAAGCGCAAGGTGTGGTGAGGTCTTGAAGGGGAGACCTTGTGGCTGCCCTCTGCACCCATGGTCTTACGGATCACACAAGCACAGACGGAAGCGATGCGCCAGCATGGCGCGCGGGACTATCCCAGCGAGTGCTGTGGGGCGCTTCTCGGCAAGGTCAACGGCGAAGCGAAGCAGGTGATGGAGGTCGCGGCGCTCAAGAATCTGCGGCACAATCCAAGCTACGCTCAGGAACTCCTGCCCGTTGATGACCTGGCACGCGAAACGGAGCGCAACCGCTTCCTGATTGACCCGCTCGAGCAATTGCGGATGGAGAAGGATGCAAGGTCCCGCGGCTTCGATGTGCTGGGATACTACCACTCACATCCGGATCACCCTGCCCGGCCTTCAGTTTATGACCGCGAGCACGCCTGGCCGTGGTATTCTTATATTATCGTTTCTGTAGAGCGGGGCGTCGCGAAAGACCTAACTTGTTGGGTGCTGGCTGAGGACGGGGGAGTATTTAACCCCGAGTCAGTCGAAGTTATTGAGTAAGTCAGGGCATAAGCTGAGCGATGAAACGCGTAGGGGTAGGGCTCGCCCTACCCTCGTCGGGACCGGCGGAAATGCGGGGACGGCAAGCCGTCCCCCTACGGCGTCCCAGCCACTCGGAGTTGGAATCGCCGAGTTCCCTGAAGCATCACATAAAGGTAGGGCTAGCTGTAACGTCGACACTCAGCGTGAGGAGAAGGAATGGCAGTCAAGATAATGATCCCGACTCCCCTTCGACAATATGTGGGGAAGAAGGATCAGGTTGAGGTGGAGGCGAAAACGGTAGCGGAGGCGCTCTCGAGACTCGCCAGCGAGTATACGGAGCTAAGACGGCATCTTTACAACCAGGAGGGCAAGTTACGCAGCTTCGTCAACGTCTACCTGGGCGATGAAGACATTCGTTTCCTGCAGAAGGAACAAACGCCTCTGAATGAAAACGACGTGCTCAGCATTGTTCCCTCCATAGCGGGCGGCAAGGCGCTCCGGGTCATGAAGGCCTAGGCAGATGTGGTGCGGGCGTCTCGCCCGCTGTCGCGGGAGCGTCTCGCTCCCGGTCGAGCGCGGGCGGGACGCCCGCACCACAGTGTGGGCACCTGAGGGCGACGAGGAAATGGCAACAGCGACTTTGACTTCTGTCTCCGATTTGAGCAAAGACGAGATTCTTCGCTATAGCCGTCACCTTATCATGCCGGAAGTGGGCATGGACGGGCAGCTTAAGCTGAAGAATGCGAAGGTGCTCTGTATCGGGGCAGGAGGGCTGGGCTCGCCATTGCTACTCTACCTCGGCGCGGCAGGCGTTGGGCGGCTGGGCATCGTCGACTTCGACGTAGTTGACTTCACCAACCTGCAGCGCCAGGTGATTCACGGCACCGCGGATGTAGGGAGGTCGAAGCTGGAGTCGGCGCAGGCGACCATCCGCGAAATCAATCCCAATGTAGAAGTCGTGGGCTACAATGCGCGCTTGACATCCGAGAACGCGCTCGAGCTTTTCCGGGATTTTGACATCATCGTCGATGGCACGGATAACTTCCCCACACGCTACCTGGTGAACGATGCTTGCGTGTTGCTCGGCAAACCGAATGTCTATGGAAGTATCTTCCGCTTCGAAGGCCAAGCGTCGGTTTTCTACGCCCGCCAGGGGCCTTGCTACCGTTGCTTATATCCCGAGCCACCTCCGCCGGGACTGGTGCCCAGTTGCGCGGAGGGAGGGGTGCTGGGTGTGCTGCCTGGAATCGTCGGTTGCCTCCAGGCCATGGAAACGATTAAACTGATTATTGGACAGGGTCAAACGCTGATCGGGCGCCTGCTGGTATTTGACGCGCTGGGCATGAAATTCCGGGAGCTCAAGCTACGGAAAAACCCCGACTGCCCGGTTTGCGGAGCCCATCCGACGATTACCAGGTTGATTGACTACGAGCAGTTCTGCGGAATTCGCGGGGAGGAGCACACATCGGAAATGTCTGGAATTCCGGAAATCGAGCCGCGTGAAGTCAAAAGGTTGATCGACGAGAAGCAGCCCTTCGTCCTGATCGACGTGCGTGAACCGCACGAGTTCCAGATTTGCCGCATTCCGGGTTCCACACTGATCCCGCTCGGAGAGATTCCGAAAAGGATGCACGAACTGGATTCGGCGAGTGAAATCGTTGTCCACTGCCGCTCCGGTCAGCGTAGCGCCCGGGCCGTGGAGTTCTTGATGAAGGCCGGATTCCAGAAGATTCACAATCTGAAGGGAGGCATTCTCGCCTGGTCTGACCAAGTTGACCCGAGCGTGCCGAAATACTGATGGTCGATTCCAAAGAGTTGCCCATTCCCGATACGCCTCTCAGTTCGCGCGGCCGCAGTGCCTCTTTGAGCCTCCGCTGTATCTGTACCTAGCCTGGGCACCTTATGGTTTCGACCGTAAGGCGCGCCAGGGGCAAATCCAAGATCATCCCAGTGCCATTCCGACTTCACAGGTTGTCGTTGTGACTACTTCGAATCTCAGTACACCAAATTCACTATGGAGAGGATATCGAATGTCGAACATTTTCCAGGATAATTCGTTCAGCATCGGGAAAACCCCGCTCATCAAGCTCAACCGCATCGTCGATGGAAGCAAAGCAACTGTCTTGGCCAAGATCGAGGGGCGTGGCCCCGGTTATTCGGTGAAGGACCGGATCGGCGCGGCGATGATTTGGGATGCGGAGAAGCGCGGCGTCCTGACGCCGGAGAAGGAGATTATCGAGCCGACCAGCGGCAATACGGGCATCGCACTGGCCTTCGTGGCCGCCGCGCGCGGCTACAAGTTAACCCTGGTCATGCCCGAGACCATGTCATTGGAGCGCCGGCGCGTGGTGGCGGCCCTGGGCGCCAACCTGATCCTGACCCCTGGGCCGGGCGGAATGCCGGGCGCAATCAAAAAGGCCCAGGAAATATATGAATCCGACACCAATCACTATTTCCTGCCCCAGCAGTTTGACAATCCTGCCAACCCGGATATCCACGAAAAGACCACCGGGCCCGAGATTTGGAATGACACCGATGGCGCCATCGACGTGCTGGTATCGGGTGTGGGCACCGGCGGCACGATCACCGGGGTCTCACGCTATATCAAGAAGACCAAAGGTAAACAGATCTTGTCGGTGGCAGTCGAGCCGACGGCCAGCCCTGTGCTGACTCAAACCACTACGGGTCAGCCTGTAAAGCCCGGCCCGCACAAGATCCAGGGCATTGGAGCGGGTTTTGTACCCAAGGTCCTCGACTTATCGCTGGTCGATCGCATCGAGCAGGTGTCGAATGAAGAAGCGGTCGAGTACGGACGCCGCTTGGCCAAGGAAGAGGGTATCCTGAGTGGCATCTCCTGCGGCGCCGCTGCGGCTGTGGCCGTTCGATTGGCCAAGCAGCCCGAGTTTGCCGGGAAGACGATCGTAGCTGTCTTGCCAGATTCAGGCGAGCGGTATTTGTCGACCGTGCTCTTCGAGGGCATCGGGTAGCGGGGCTAGTCGAGAGTCGAGAGTCGAAAGCCTCTGGCAATTGTCACAGTCTGACTGGTAGCGCCGGCCTTCAGGCCA